>Ga0123356_10001190_pt1 | contig 28808 bp, 30 predicted proteins | sample TergutEmb28metaG_2_FD_92546 | JGI IMG/M metagenome (GOLD analysis project Ga0123356, IMG submission 92546) | Embiratermes neotenicus P3 segment gut microbial communities from Petit-Saut dam, French Guiana - Emb289 P3 | ecosystem: Host-associated > Arthropoda: Insects > Digestive system > Gut ...
CAACAGACACTGGAGTTTTATACGTTACTACAACTATACAAGACCTCACGAAGGCATAAAATATTTAACACCAGCAGAAATATACCTAAACAAAAAGTGTAACCCTATTTCCGGATAGAACACTCAACAAACAAGATTGTTACCAGTTGTTTGAAACAGCCGCAGGAACAGACACACTTTTATTTCAATCAGCATATGTGTTAAAATAAATTCAGATAGAAATTATTTATTTCTGCTAACCAAAAATTCAGCAGAGGAGAACTAGGACTAACTCTGACATAATAGAGCAAAAATTCAAAGCAGATGTGCATAAGAAACTACATAAAAAGCAACCATAAACCACGAAGGGGTTAACAAAAAGAAAAGGGAGCTTGCTTTCTTGATGCGCTGGTTGTATATCGTCGATATTTTGTGTGTTTAGGTGTTTTCGGTGTCTTCGGGGAAGAGGCGTTTGTCGATATCGTTTGTTTGGTGTTTGGTGGGGTCGTCTAGGGATGATTGGATGCGGTCAGATTCGGTTGTTGTGGTGGTGCGTTTTTCGATTGTGTCTTGGGGGCGGTGGTTTATGCCTTCTGAGTAGGTTCGTTGGGTGTTTTGTGTTGTGGAGGGTTGGCGTGTTTCATCGGTTGTGTAGCTACGTCTTTGGTGTGCTTGTTCGGGGTTGGTGTGGCCGTGGATGTCTTGTGTTGGGTGGTGGTAGCGGTTGTGTCGGGAGTGGTAGACTGCCCAGGCTATCAGTAGTATGGCTATTAGGGCAATTAGTCCTCCGATCAGCCAGCCCCACATGCCCCAATTAACGCCTCCCACTCCAGTTGTCGGGGAGACTGTTGGGGTTGTCATTGTTGGAGTTGGAGTCCCTGTATGGGTTTGGTTTGGTGTGGGAGAAGCTGTGGGATTGTGGGTTCCAGTGGGTTCAGAGGTTGGATGGTGGGTTCCAGTAGGAATAGAGGTGGGATGTTCGGTGGGGAGAGGAGTGGATATGTCTTGGCTTTGAACAAACAGGTTTCCAGCAGTGAATGCCGCCAACACTAGTAGAGACATCAGCACTGTCAAAGCTAAAGATTTTTGAATTTTAGCCATCAAAATTTCTCCTTGATAGCTGTTCAGAACAAAAACAACATATTTAATTTATGTGACTGCATCAACACAACAAATAATCAAACATATAAAAATAAAAACCGCCAACTAGAACATAAAATTTTATCTTTTAACAACCCCTAAACCAAACCTCAACACACAACTAACCACATCACACCGCACAAACTCCAGGCAAAACAGACAAACAAACCACAAACAAAAAATCAGAAACCATTGTTGGTTGATATGCGATGGTATGGCAGTGTTTAAAAATAAATCCACAATGAATCATAATTGATTCGACCATATGTATCTAATACTTCTTTAGCTTCATCAGTTAACCGATTTAGATAAATGGATTAAGAGTTCAATAGTGCCTTTACTTACCCCAATCTTCTCAGCAGTTGCTACAATAAACGTGACAGGAGAAGCCTTGGTTTCAAGATAGGCCAGCCGAATAATTCGGCTCATAAATCGTATCTTCTAAGATATCACTTTCTCTTTGTTCTATTCGTTCTTACTTTATGCCATTTTCCAGCCGCTTGTACCTCTCCTGTTTCGTCTTGTCTTTGACGACGAATAGGAATAGACTTACACATATCACGATATTTTACTGACTGTTAAATAAAACTTAACGGCAATCCATAAGAAAACTGTTGCTTACTGAAACAAAAAAAGATTGATGTTGTTATTTTAAACTCACAGCATACTATGCAGGTGTAACGCGACCTTCACCGATGACATTATTATTGTCATCTACATCGAAGCTCACTATGTAGGAACCGTCAAGTCCGTCAAAAGTAAATGCCTTTGACGAGAAAGTACCGCTATTTCCACGGGTTCGTACGCTAATATCAGTTTTAGTTGCCGCTAATTCTCCGTTAAGATATGCTTTAATTGTACACACAATTTCATTATCGCCATCTTGCGTATCGTTGGTAACTGTCACTGTAAATTCGGGCGTTTCGGGCACACCTGTTGCTGGAATGATTTTTGTAAAGGTCTCGCCGCAACGAGTACATACGAAAGTTTTATAGCCGGCTTCAGTAGGAGACGCGGGTTGGCCTTCTTTAAAGACGAAGTTGTGGCTAAGTTTCTTTATTTGTTCTTGGATTTCCTCACCGTGGTTTTTGCACTGCAATAGTTTATAGCCGGCCTGTGTGCACGTGGGCTCTACACCACCCTCTATTTCGACAAACTCACATTTGAGACCAGAACCGTCAATAATATCAGGGGTTCCACCTTTACCGATTTCATTTCCTTGAATACCCACAAATATTGTGTAACCGCCTATCTTAACAGGAGGCTGTTCAGCAACATTACCTGTGCCATAGCCAGTCAAGGGTCCGCTCACAAGAGTCTGAACGTCATCTACGTACACCGCTACGTAAAGTAACAAAGTGTCACCGTTACCAATAGTATCAAAAGTAAGTAACACATTGTGACTATTGCCATCATCATCGGTAAATGTGTCCGCTAATTCCCAATGTGTGGTGGTATTTGGTGCCGCGTTTGCTGTTGGTGCAATTGTTGCAAAACAACCAATAACAAGCACAAGCGCCACAAATATAGATATCATATTTTTTTGCATTTTAGTTTTCATAATATTCACCTGACACGACATAAATCACGTGTCTACATATAACATATATTGAGTTATCGATATATCAATATTGTGTCAAACTTGCTTTCAAAAAGATTCACCTCAGAATCACACTCATACATACAGTCATACATAAAAATGTGTGATGTAAAATAATCATCAGGTTTATTTTTAACAATATTGGCCAAAAATATCGGGAAGAGAAGAGTCTAAACCACATTATCACATATTTGCTTCATCCTTATCACTGCTCTGGCTTGGAAAAGATATCTTAGATCATCTGTCTAAGATCGATTATTAGAAAGGAAATAATCAAAGAATACAACACTACAGCTACTTTCAAGACGGCAAACGAGTCTATATGTAACATAAACCGGAAGTAACTGGAAGTAAAATAATGGAAGTAACAAAGCTCGCCACATGTCCAGAATATAAAGAAATGGCGGACGGGGAGGGATTTGAACCCTCGACCCTCAGCTTAGAAGGCTGATGCTCTATCCGTACTGAGCTACTCGCCCGCGTGTTGTATTTCAACGGGTTTCTATTCATAGATATTTCTGGTTCCCGTATTCCCAATGTACCCAGACTGCATTTAATAAAGATTCTTTCACCACCAGGCATGCTGGCAACATATAGCACCCCAACACCCACTCACCTAGCAGAACAATAGAGCAGGTTAAATCCTAAAGGAGCGGTTAGCTTCGGTTTGGATTTTTTTGTTGCATTGATGTTTTTTTCGCTCATATACAGCCACACAAGCTAAGACCACTACTCCCGCAAACAAAACAGCACTCACAGCCCTCCAATCCAAATCAAACAGTATCTCTAACTGATTATTTTCCTCACCAGAAGTTGCATCGGGAGTTTGGAGCGAGGGGTCGGGGGATGTGCTGGGGGGTTGTGTTGGTGTTATGGTATCATGATTGATTGTTAGAGTTTGTATGTTGCTCCAATCGCCTGTTTCTCCTTGAAATGTGTGCCAGTTGGCAGTCCAGGGCATGTTTATTTCCTGTGAGTATTGGGTGCCGATCAATGCTTGAACCTTGATATCAATCATGCCGCCATTGGGAACTTGTGATAAGAACCAAGATGGCAACTCTATTAGTGTGGTGTCGGATTTGGAGGCGGGTGTATAACCGCTTGAGGGACTTCCAGGCTGAGTTTGCCATTCGGCTTCAAATCGGCCCTTATAACCTACAGAGTAGAATAACTGTGTCCAGTTGCCGCTTGAATCTTTGGTGGAGGTAAACTTTTGATTTTTAACGGTTACTTCAACTACCCAGTGGTCATATGTGCCTCCGGGGTTTGTTATGGTTGTTTCGCCGGTATAGGGGTTAGTGGTGGCAGCGGGTGGATAGTGGATGGGGTGATTTACATATTTTGCTGTGAACTCAGGTATGGCTGGTTTCTTTGAAGCACTCTGAGCCTGCACCTCACCCATACAGCCTAGACCTGCAAAAACCAATGTACCAACCAACAGGGCAAACAGGAATGCACTAAAGATCTGTCTCATTCCAACCACCACACAGATACAGTTTGGCACAGATATGTAATTTACGCCAACACAAAAAATAAACACGGTTACTATAAGTTAGTTCCAGGTTTTGTTTAATTTTTGGTCAAACAACATTACCCATCACAACCAAAGTTATTGAAGAACAGCTGATTTAATGCAAAATGTACAAACTCCCGCTCACCACATGGGTAGAGTTGATGATTGACGGGTTAGTTATTACAGGTTAGTTATTACAGGTTAGTTATTGTTGGAGCTGTTATACTGTTGTTGAGAAAGCGAAAAGTTTAGCGGAACTGCATATGCCGTGTGCTACAGTGTTCATGGGTGTGTAGACTGAACCATACAGCGTTACATCACGTTTGGAAGCACATCGACAGGCAGTTATCAAACCCTACAACTTCAACCGATAAAGTAACCCTGATAGCTTTTTCGCCTTTTCTGTTTTCTCTCTTTTTGTTTGATGTTAAGCGAGCTAAGTTTTGGCTTCTCAGAAATGAGATATTTTATAGGAAGACACAAATCAGCTTTCAAAAACACTCGCTTTCCAGCTTAAGTTAGGCTTAAGAGTTATTTCATAAACCCCTCATCCAACTTAAATTCACACAACACATATCAATTGTAACAAAAACGTTATACAAAATAAACAAAAAATGTTAAAAATCACGGCGATAATATGACAAACTCATCCAATAACAAAGATGGAAATCAAACAATGGATACAACCAACAAAACAAATGAACCAACTCAGCAAACAGCTAATCAAACACCCGGAACTACTGAGACAGTAATTCAACAGACACTTGGAAACAGAAATGTCAGGAGTCGCGGAATTTTTATTCCACAGGGTCATGAGATGCATCGACCGCATCTACATATGGAGCAACATAGACCGCAGGATCTGAATCCGGATTGGATCAGCTACAAACCAACAGGCAGAGGCAATAACAAAGATCTTAAAATAGAAGGCAGACGGGCATACGACAATCAAATAAATGATGTACTAAATAACGACTTAATACCCAATAGACTCTTAAACCCCGCCGTTTATGACGAGATAATTGGATGGTTAGTGAGGTACAAAACTCGCTGGGACATCCCTTAGGCATTTTCATTGATGATGGATTTTGTTATAGGTAGAGTAATCGGTAACGCAACCGCATCACCCGCCCCCCCTAATTGTTTAGTCATGTATTGATCACGCATTTATATGCAACTGGTCAATAATTTGCTGTTATTAACAAGACTACCGCAGATTTCTAGGCAGTTAATCAATTAGGGCGCTCACGGAAGTCAACACTTTGTGTTGGGTGTAGGCCTGTTTAGTTCCTTGTGGTTTAGTCTTTGAGGATCACAACGTAGACTCGCTTGCCAATGAAACGCTCAGGGGCTCCGATTTTGGCAGAATCACCAAAGAGAGTTACTTAGCTCTCGTAGACAACCTCAACACGCTCATCAACTCGAAAATCGCCTGATTTAAACTCAATCCTGTGCAACATACCCAACCATACACACCCGCCACAGCTCCTTTTGGAATTTAGACTAGGTAAGTTGTTAGTGTTTTGGATCGTGCATGGATAATTAAGAGGGTAGCGTTTGGTTATGTTTGGATAATTAGAAAAGAGCTGTTGATGTTTTGGGGCTGATTGTTGTTTATTTGAGGGTGAAGTAGGGTATTAGGAGGTCTTCCATGTTGTAGAGGCCGTTTTTTCTGTTGATTAGGCTTTGGGTTGCAAATAGGGCGCCGTTGCCGAATGCTTCGCGTGATATGGATTCGTGGATTAGTCTAACGGTTTGGTGGGGAAATCCGAAGATGATTTCGTGTCGGCCTATGATGCCGCCTGCGCGGATGGATTTAATGTCGGCGTCTGAGAGGTTTAGGGTTTGGGATATTTTTAGTGCTGTGCCGGAGACTTCTTTTTTGGTTTTGAAGTGTTCTTCGATTAGTTCGATATCGGTGTAGGGGGCGATGGTTTTTAGGATTTTTGCGGCTAGGATCAAAAAGTTTATGCCTATGGTGATGTTGGGTGACCAGAGGATGCGTGTTTTGTCGGCTAGGCTGGCTATGTAGTCGATGGTTGTTTGGGGGTAGGAGGATATGGCTGTTACTATGCATATGCCGCGTTTGGCGGCTTCGTCGCCGTAGGTTAGTATGGCATCAGCAGAGGAGAAATCAATTATGGCGTCTACGGGGTGGGTGTCAAAGAGCTGGGCGGGGGTGTATTCGTCTTTGGTAAAGATTAAACCTTGGTTATCATCTGTGATTCCTAGAAATTCGGGAACTGAGCGATGCTGGAGGTTTGTTGTTTTTCTAACGACCCAGCAGAGATCAGCTTCGTCGCTTTGCAGCAAAACCGTTGCAACGTCTTTCCCTGCCCGTCCAAATCCAAAAAGACCCACTCGCATATCTAACACTCTTGTCTTCTACAAACTCACAGTTTATATAACTTTTCACAAAACATAACAACACAAACTACCACATCAAACAATAATAACACACCACATTTCTACACATATATAAACAGTTATATCATTAAAAAACAAAATATGCACAAATATTTCAGTTGCATATATGGCAAGTTAGCACATAACTGAAGAGTATGGAACTGCAACAAACAAATAACAACACGCACGCCGCCCCCAACACCACAACCAAACCCAACTCATCAACAACAACTCCAACAACCATTTCCTTGCAAAAAAACCAAAACTCCCAACATTTACACCGCTTTAAACTTTTTTAATCACCAAAATGCATACCAAAATTCCAACCCAAACACACAAAACCAACCCGCCCCCCACAAAACAGCACCTAAACACAAACCCAACTGAGCAACACATAAACACAAAACACCACCGCGCTATGAACGCTTAAATAATTTCCACAACTACTTAACAGCAGACACAACATGACCACCACTACCACTACCACCAGTACCACTTCTACTAACTCGTCATCATCGGTATTCTGTGTTTTTAACACGTTAACTCGTACCAAGCAAGAATTTGTTCCCCAGATTCCCGGTGAGGTTAAGCTCTATACCTGTGGTCCCACGGTTTATGATTATGCTCATATTGGCAATTTTCGGGCGTTTCTTTTTGAAGATCTGCTCAAGCGGTGGCTCAAATACCACCAATATAAAGTTACACATATTATGAATCTCACCGATATTGATGATAAAACTATCAAGGGCAGTCAAGCTAAAAATCAGAGTCTACAGCAGTTTACAGATTTCTATATAAATGCGTTTTTTGAGGATATAAAAACTCTAAACATCCAACCTGCCGATTGTTACCCCAAAGCAACCGAGCACATCCCCGAAATGGTCACCCTAATCAAAACCCTGCTAAACAAAGATATTGCCTATAGAGGCGAAGATCAATCTATCTATCTTGCAGTTGGCAAATTGCACGATTATGGCAAACTAGCACATCTAAAAATTGGTGAACTCAAAGCAGGCGCGCGTGTCAGCCAAGACGAATATACCAAAGAAGAAGCCCAAGACTTTGCTCTCTGGAAAGCGTGGACCCCCCAGGATGGAGAAGTATATTGGGAGACAGAATTAGGCAAAGGCCGGCCCGGCTGGCATATTGAATGCTCCGCTATGAGTATGAAGTATCTGGGTGAGAGTTTTGATATACACTGCGGCGGCATCGACAACATGTTTCCCCATCATGAAAACGAAATTGCCCAATCCGAAGCGGCCACAGGCAAAAAATTTGTAGACTACTGGATGCATAACGAACACCTCCAAGTCGAGGGCAAAAAAATGAGCAAACGCCTAGGCAACTTCTACACTCTAAGAGATCTCTTAGCTAAGGGTTATGATCCGATTGCCATACGCTACTTGCTCATATCCACCCACTACCGCCAACAATTCAACTTTACCCTCGAAGGACTCCAATCCGCCACAACCACCATCGAACGGCTCAAAACCTTTGTCCGCCGTCTCCAAGAAATACAACAAACCCAAACAACAACAGCAACAGACTCAGTAGCCAAACCTGCTGTGCTGGTTGCTAAGCTCGAAGAACATTTTAGCGATGCTATGAATGATGATCTAAATATAGCTATAGCGCTCTCATGTTTGTTTGATTTTGTGCGTGAGTTTAACAGTCTGCTTGATGCCAAAAAGGTTAGCAAAACAGAGGCCGCAAACGCCCAAGAGACCATAATGGAGTTAGATACGGTTTTAGGAGTCATTGGCAAAGTCGAACCTGTCGAAGCACTCTCAGGTGATATTGATGCTTTGGTGCAGAAGCGCGAAGAGGCTCGCAGAGCTAAAAATTGGAAAGAAGCAGACATGATTCGAGATCAACTCAAAATTATGGGTATTGTGCTTGAAGACACCGCACAAGGCATAAGATGGTACAAAACAAAAAATTAGCTTAGCTTAGCTTTGCGTTTAGCAGCCAGTTGTTTGAGTGGTATTTTTCTTCAAGTTTTTCTGCCACGGCTTTTTCTTCGGGGCTGAGTTGGTTTTCTTGGAGTTGGATTTTTAGTATTGCTTTGAATCCTTGGGCTAGGGCGTTGGCAACTGTTGAGAGGCTGATTTTGTGTCCCAGCTCGGTTTGGATGCTTGTGAGTTTGGGTTTAGCGATCTCGGCAGCTTGGGTGCAGTCTACATCTTTGAGTTTTAGTACGCGAAACATTTGGGGTAGATCAAGGGCGGTAAGTATGGTGCCGTGTTGTAGAACCACGCCGCGGCTGATGATTTGGCTACTACCGCTGATTTTTTTACCCAAAACGGTGAGGTTGGGACAGTTTTTAGCATCACCGGTGTTGTAGTCGGCAGGGACTCCTAAGAGGCGCAGGGCATCACTTAGAGCACCATAAATTTTGGTATAGATCAGAGCGGGATCAGCAACGGCGGCAACGGTGGTGTTGTTGTCCAAATCAGAGACTTTGGCAACAACACTGTAGGTGATTTCGCCTTCAAAGTCGTGATAGACTGCGCCGCCGCCGCTTATACGTCTAACCATATCCACGCCTAAAGCAGAGGCCGCCTCAGAGTAGATCTCAGTTTGGAGGGTTTGGTTTCGGCCTATACTAACTGCAGAGGGGTTCCAGCGGTAGAGACGCAGGGTATTGGGAACTTTGTCATCGATGCGGGCGGCCAGGATGGCTTCATCGATAGCCATGTTTTGGGCCGCAGAATAAGTGGAGAGGGGGAGGTAGCGCCAGATATTCATAATATTTAGGACTCCGCCTCTTTGGCTAGGTGTGCGCTTAGGGTGGTAATGTTTCCCTCAACCATGGTGAGCCAGGTTTTATTTTGGGGGGTGTCTAGACCTTTGCTTATGAAGAGTTCTTTGGCGCGTCTAAAGGCGGCGTGGGCATCATCAAAACAGTGAAAAGCGGCTAGGGCTGTTCCTTGGTTGACAATGGCCATTAGCCAGCGGCCAATATCAGCGGGGTATTGTTCACCATTTGCTTCATAGAAGACCAGGGCTTTGTTGGCAGCTGCAAAACTCTCAAACGGTTTATCTAGGCGGCCAAATACTGCAGATAAGCCGGCTTGGCAGGAGGCTTCAAAGCGGGAGCGGTCAAAGGGGGTATCGTTGGGTAGAGAGGCGCTAAGGGTTAGGGCTTGGGTGTAGCATTTAGCTGAAGCGGTATAGTCGCCGCTGTGAAATAGAGCCTCAGCATTACGCAGGGCCTGCTGCATCTCAGAGAGTATCTGAGCTGTGTTCATATGTTTATAACGTAGTCGCAAATGGGGATATATTCTTATGCATAACTTTAACAGATTTTCTAAGGATATACAATAATGCGCAATGCTGTGAGGGATTACTAGAAAGCTTGTGGATAATGCTTAAAACCTAAGCGGTATTCTACAAGCAGCACAGAAGGAATAATATGAAGATTATCTGTGGTCCGGCATCAACAGTTCTTGCTGAGGCTGTTTCAGCCCAAAGTGGTATTGCATGTGTTTCGGTGGTTTCAAAGATTTTTCCTGATGGTGAATCCTATGTCCGCCTCGACGGAGAGGTTTTGGGTGAGGAGGTTGTTATTATTCAAACGACTTGTCCGCCGGCTCAAGATGGGCGACTTTTGCAGCTTGCATTTTTGGCAGACTGCGCAAAACGCGGCGGCGCCACTAAAGTGAGTGCGGTTGTGCCTTATTTGGCCTATGCGCGCCAAGACAAGATTTTTCTCTCCGGGGAGGGGATAAGCATTGAAACACTGGCGCGTATGCTTAAAGCCGCAGGTGTCGATGAGTTACTCACGGTAAATATTCACTCAGAGCAGACCCTAGCCCAGTTTCCTTTTCGGGCAAAGTCGCTTAGTGCTGTGGGGCTTATTGCAGATTATTTTGTCCAAAAAGGCTACAAAGGCGCATATGCCCTAGCGCCTGATAAGGGGGCGATGTATATTGCCCATCAAGCCCAAACAGTTTTGGGTGGTGATGCGGGGCATCTAAGCAAAACCCGCGATCGACACACCGGCCAAACCCTGCAAACTGCAGAGGGCCTAAATGTGAAAAACCAAACCGTCATCATATTAGATGATATTATAAGTACGGGGGGTACTATTGTGGGTGCGGCAAAAATTCTAAAAGAACAAGGAGCAGCACACATCTTTTGCGGCTGCGTCCACGGATTACTCATAGGCGACGCACAAAAACGCATCCTAGACGCAGGAGTTGAGGAAATCGTGGGCACCGATAGTGTTGTTGGAGCAGCCAGTCAAGTTTCGTTAGCACCCCTTATTAGTCAAGCCCTAAGGACGCAGTAATTTAGTGATAAAACCGCTTTTCTTTCTGCTCTCAGGCGAAAACACTACTCTGCCAGCCGCAGAAGTTAGAGCAATCCTAGAAGCCGAAGGCTACCCCACAACAAACATCCAAACACTCGACCAAGTCCTGCGTCTAGAAGCTGATCTTGAGAGTGTTAAAGCAATTCAGATCCGCTCAGCCTACACCCGAGTCTCAGCCCAAGAACTCCTAATCGCAGACGCCAACTATGAAACCATACTCAACACAACCACCAAAACCGACTTCACCTCTGTGCTAAAAAACGGCGAGAGCTTTGCCGTGCGCATCAACCGCATTAAAAACTATGCGGACAGCGAAATCAACACCATGACCCTTGAGATCAAGCTGGGCAAACAAATCCTAAACCAAACCCCCGGCACCACAGTCAACCTCAAAAATCCCGACAAAACGTTTATGGGGATAATCACCAACGATAAACTGATCTTGGGTCTAAAACTTACCGATATCACCTCAAAAACGTTTTCAGAGCGCCGGCCCCGCAAAAAACCATTCTTCCATCCCTCAGCCATGCCATCAAAGATGGCCCGATGCATGGTTAATTTAGCACACACCAAAACCGAATCAATATTGTTAGATCCTTTCTGCGGCACAGGCACCTCCCTTATAGAGGCCACATATATCGGCTGCCGCGCAATCGGAATAGACGCACAAAAACGAATGATCGGGGGCACCAAAAAAAACCTCGCACACTTTGGCATTGACGCCGAGGGCCTGATCTGGGGAGACTCCAGAAAAATTCCCCTCTGCAAAGTTGATGCAGTTGTAACTGACCCGCCCTATGGCCGCTCATCAAGCACCCTAAAAGCAACAACCATGCAGCTAGTCAAAGACGTAATGACCGAAATACACACCCTGCTAAGTCCAGGACAAAGAATATGCATTGCACTTCCTATAAAGCTAAAACAAACAGGAGAAATCGAACACATATCCCAAGAAATTGGAGGATTTGCCGAAAACTTGGGATTCAAAAAACTAGAAGCACACACAGTATATATCCACCGGTCACTAACAAGAGAAATCGTCGTCTACAAAAAAACAACATAACCACAACACATGTTGATCAGAAACTGCAACATAAAATCCAGAGAACCAAAACACTACCGGGTATATCATCTAAGCTCAGCAAAAACAACCAGTCTCATTTTTAAAATTAATACTAAATTTTGTCTCAGGTGGTTTACGACCATTGGACAAACCCTTACGTATTTATATATAATGATGCAGGGGGTGGGATATGCCCGTTTGTGTCTGGAGCTTTTCCTCAAAATCGCGGTTTTGGCTTTGATTTTGAGAGTTCATTTTAAACACTGAAGAGAATGAGTTCAAGTATGCTTATAAGCGTTTTTTTCGAGTTCGGGTAAATAGCGAACACTCAAAAATTTAAAATATTCCTTGCAATTACATTAATAAGGTAAATGTTATCATCTTAGAGGTGACATGACTTTGAGCACTTATGAAAAAGTGAAGCGGCCTGATAAAAAAGCAGACAATAGCAGTTGCAGTAGCTTTTCGGTCTCAGAGTTATTGGAACCTCAACAAAGTACCCCCGAATATGGGCGATATGCATATAATTTTAGTAATCTGCCCACAAATGACCCAACGGCTGTTGCATCTGAAAGAAGTGTGTTGATAGGTCAATTGGGTAGTTCAGGTAGCGGAAAATCGCTTGACAGTAAAACAAGGGGTAGAATGGAAACTGATTTTGGCTACAACTTTGGCTCAGTTCGAGTGCACACAGACAATTACGCAACCAACCTAACAAACGCATTAAACGCCAAAGCAACCTGTTATGGACAGGACATCTACTTTGGAAAAAATCAATTTGCCCCAAACACAAAAGAAGGCACAAACCTCCTCAAACACGAACTAAACCACTACCAACAACAAAACCAATCAGGAACAAAAAAAATCCAAAACAAGCCAAAAAAAGATAGTACAGGTTCTCTGGAACCGTCGCCAATGGTGTTTGAGCCTTTCTCTGTAGATACAGACGACCAGCCGCTTGTCGATTGCTCTACACAAAGTAAAGACACAGACCGCAAGAGTGCTGCGATCAAAGAGAGGGCTGAACAAATAGCTATGTGGCTTTCAGAAAACGACCCTGCGGGTGTTGCAAACAAAATTATAGACGAAACCTTTTACGCATTAGATAAAGCAGATACATGTACATTTGGTGTAGCAGATTTAAAATCGGAGAGACCACGGCCTCATGTTAAACAGCTCTTGCTTGAATTATCTCACATAATGCTTACGGTAGGCCCTTCAGGAGAAAAACTGGAGAAGCCTCAGAATGCACTACATAAACTATTAGATCTGGTGAATAACTCAGATAGTAGATTCTCTAAGGATGTAAAGTTTAAAGAAATAATTGGTCATGATGATTCTGAATCTTTACTGCCGCCTAGTACCGATTTCGGAATGTTTCTCAGCAACGAAGATGTTGCTGGAGTGGTTAGTGATCTGAAAACTGAAACTGATTGTAGTGAGACCCTTAAAATTTTTCACAAATGGTTTAAATCAGACCAAAGAGACTACGGTATAAACTTTTTAGATACAACAAACATAATGAATACCCGAGTTGGCACACTTTGCATGCTACTATCCAGCGAACTGTTACTTGAAGATCCTCTAAGTCAAAGCTCTCAGAAGAGGTATATAACCGCTTTTGATAAGTTGCTTATAAAAACAAACCGACTAAGCTCAAGTAAACTCGCTACTGATGAAACGTTTAAGAAAATTATTGTAGCTTACTTAAACGGTACGTCCATATTCTTAAATCAAGAAAAATTTACTGAAGTTCCATATGAAGTAAATGATGATTTGGACGCGCTTGAAATAGATTGTACGTACAGAGAAACGAAACTGAATAGGGACATTCATGTAATAGTTGAACATTTAAGAAAAATTGATACGGATCCCATGGCGATTCGCATTATTTTTTCCACCTGGGCTTTTATAGATAGGACTAAACGGCCGTCGTCAAAAGTGTACGTTAACAGAATTTTAGAGGCCTTAGCCGCCGAAGCGGTGTTCATGGAAAGCTCTGAAGAGGGCAAAGTTGGTGGATGTATGACTGCTCTAGATATACTGATTGGAGAGATGGGGAATTCAAAAAGTAAGCTCTTTAACCATTCGTTTAAGTGTATTATCGAAAAGGAGCCTTATTATGCCCGTTATAGAGTTAATCCCAGAAAGACTGTCGATGACGAGATTATTGAAAAGTGCCCGAGTGTGGAAAAAAATACTGGTTTACTCGAGTTATTTGACGCGGGTATAAGAAAGAGCAGAATTATTGAAAATACGAATCCTTTTGCTGGCCTCCATACAGAGCTTGACAAGCTACTAACTGACAAAGGCAAAGGTAATGTATCTGCGGAGCTCATCCTTCGCTTAGCCCCTAGCGACCTTGAGGATGCTGCGCAAACTGAGGGTGGACGAAAACTTCTAGTCAGATTATCTAAGGAAATAATCAATGGATGTGAAGAAGAAGACCAGTTAAAGCAGATTACTCGAATAGTGGATGTTCTTTTGAAACCAGATAATAAAGGCAACATAGGCGACCCAACACAAGTTCCATTAGCAACAGACCATGGTTCGGATTATAACTACTCAGGCATTATTGGAGCAACATGGACAAGAGCTGAAAAACCCCCTGACATCGTTTGTTATGATACTATTTGTAATAGACCTTCATTCATAAATAAAGTAAGTTATGTGAGCTGGTATACTCTAAATGTGTTTTTGAATACACCCGAAAACGAGAGTGATAACACGTTACGTGATGCCGTTGTAACAGGCGGAGCCTCAGCAGTCATAGGTGGGCCTCTTCTTTTCACTCCACAAGGAGTATTACTTTCTGCGGCTATAGGCATAGCCGTCAGTTTGGGGTGGAATAAGTTAAGTGAATCCTTCCGTTCCAAGATTAAAAAATGTAGTAAAGGAATGAAAAGTAATCAATACTTAAAAATAGAATATTGGGGAGGCGTCGCGGGTACTGAATATTGCTCATTGGTTTCTAGGTCTGAGGTTTCCCCATTTCCCAATCCGGACAAAACAGTTAAAGGCGTGTGGCACGAGCTGCGAAGTTTAAATCTATCTGAATGACCGATCGGGCTCTTCAAACAAATCTTGTCGTGAGTTAACAATAGTGAGGGCGACAACTTTCACCTTGAACAGGCGTTACAGTAAAAACTTTCTTGGCTTATGTTGTATGTCTGCTCTGTTTTTTGTGTATCCGGAGTTGATGCGTTTAATCCCTGTATGGACGTTCTACTATCATGAAACGTATTATCGTGTATGTTTGCTCTTTAGAGAACTAATGCACAACTAATACTATGCCAAGATTTCCGTTGTCTTTACCATTATATAGCAAAATTAATAGACATTGGCACATTTTTCTCATAGCAACAAGACCAGTGATGGAAAAAATACGTAAAATGAACAAACTTCAAACAGTACAAACGAAAACACATATGCCACTGTAATTTTAACTTGTTATAGTGCACCTCACTATCACATCAAAAACTGAGAGTATTTCTTGGATACATTTAACCGACAACTGTCGGTAATTCCAAAAAGTTCCGAAAGTGGGATACACCTGTCTGTGTCTGGAGCTTTTCCTCAAAATCGCGGCTCAGACTTTGATTTTGAGAGCTCATATTGAACACTAAATAAAGTAAGTTCACAAATACATTAACAGTATTCTGTTATGGTTCAGGCAACTTTATGCATGATTCTTTTTTCTGTCAGTTTTTTGGTGATGTTCACTATTTTTTATAATGCTTCTTTGAGCGTTAACTCTTAAGGTGAAAGCCAATTTATGGGGCAATAACAAAACAAATTATAAACAGCCGAACTCAAAAATTTAAAATAGTAGTTACAATCATATCAACAAGTAACTGATATCGCCTTAGGGATGACATAAATTTGAGCACTTACGAGAAAATGAAGCGGCATGATAAAAGCAGACAATAGTGACGATAGCAGTTTTGAAGTCTCAGAGTTCTTTGATGGACATTTGACATTTCGCATATTTTTGCATAGGTTTTTTGCCCTTTCGCTTTCTTATGGAAATCATTGCACCAACATTTCGCTCTCTGAGTGAAAACTTTTCTTTTGGACCCATTTTTGGGTATTTGGATATGTTGCTTCTTTTTTCAGGTTTTCAAAAAGGCCACCGATATTCTAAAATCCTTTTTGGTACGCTGATATATAACAGAGCAAAGTGTGCTGTAGAGTTAACGGCCAACACACTATCTAACTGACTGACTGGTTGGCCAAATTTACAGTCTGCACAGTCAATAGTGTTAGAGAAGGTAGATGGGTTATGAGTTTACAGGTTGTGTTCTTAGGAACAAGTGGTAGTGTCCCTACTTTGAAGCGGAGCTTGCCTTGTGTGGTAGTGCAGTGTCCTCCTGAGCAGTGGATGTTTGACTGCGGCGAAAATGTACAGCATCAGATGATAGCAACTAAAGTCAGCTTTCACCGCAGAATGAAAATTTTTATCAGCCATCTTCACGGTGACCATGTGTTAGGTTTACCGGGGTTACTACAGACAATGGCCCTTATGGATCGTAAAGAACCCCTTCAAGTTTATGGCCCCTCTGGTCTCAAAAATTTTTTAATCTGTACCAAAGGAACCCTCAATTTTGGCCTAACCTACCCTGTAGAGATCAATGAAATTCTTTCTGAGGGTATCATTTGTGATCAAGAGAAATATCAGGTCAGCGTCATAAAATCAAACCATACTGTTGAGGGTTACTGTTTTGCATTTATAGAAAAGCTACGTCCGGGCAGATTCTACCCCAACAAGGCAAGAACTCAGGGAATTGCGGAAGGTGAATTGTGGTCTAAGCTCCAAAGGGGCCAAGAAGTCACGGCTCCAAACGGTACCATAGTTAAACCAAGTGATGTGATGGGACCTATGCGTCAGGGGAGAAAAATCATCTACACCGGCGACACCAAACCTTTTGCGGGGTTTGGCGAGTTTGCAAACAAGGCGGATTTGGTTATTCATGATGCGACCTTTGATGATGCTCTAAAAGAAAAAGCGGATACCGATGGACATTCAACAGCTAGCCAAGCTGCCGAGCAGGCAAAAACGGCCCAAGCGAAATGTCTAGTTCTATCACATATAAGCGCCCGTTACTCAGATGGCAGTTTACTTTTGGAACAGGCAAAAAAAGTGTTTCCAAACAGCATATTAGCAGAGGATTATCTGAGCCTCGAGTTGCCGCTAAGCGAGTAGTTGCTTTAGACGGGCAATACTTTGAGGTACATTAGTTATAGATTCCACAACAACGGTTTTATCATAACCAATTTTTTTAAGAGCATCGGTAAATCCAACAAAATCAATGGTTCCCTCATCTACGCCATTGTGTTGATCATCAGTGCCATAGTTGTTGCTGGCATGGATATGCACAATTTTGTCGGCCAACTCATCGATAAAGGGCTGAACTTGACCTTCCAAGTTAGCGTGCCCCAAATCCAAAGTTATGCCCACAGGCAAACTAGTTTCTTTATACATTCGGCGGAATTCTTCAGGGGTGCTCATTAAAAACCAGTATTTTCCAGGCATATTTTCCAAAGAAATGTTCACTCCTAACTCTTCGGCTTGGGTGTAGAGTAGCTCGATGCTTTGGCACATATTTTTAAAATCAGCATCAGGATAGAATTGGCCAATGCCTGTGCGCTGGGCAGGGTGAAAAACCCACATCTTGGCATCTATGGCGCTGGCATTGAGAAGGGATTGTTTGAGACGTTTAAGAGAGGCATTGAGCATGGGTTTTATTATGGAGCCGATGTTTATGTCGGAGAAGGGAGCATGAACAGAATAAGTTAAGCCATAAGATTTGGCAGCTTCTCTTAACTGAACAATACGAGCTTTGCTTAAATCATGGGTGGCATCATCAAAAAGCTCGATATATTTGGTATCGTGGGTATCAAGACGCTTAACCATACGGTTAAAAGACTCACCCACACAATAAAACATTGAAACGCCAATTTTTGCTTTAGACATAACTAACCTCAAAAACTTTGCATAACCCACCCTAATAACATAGCGGCCCAAAACCAACTATCTTCCATCTACCAACCAAAAATGAGCCAAGCATAACACACGCTATATATCGCCAGTCAGTATAGGACAAGAAATCAGAGGGCAAATCAATGGAGAAAAAAAATTTAAATTCAAAAAAGAAGATAAAGCCAGTATTTTTGGCGGCCATTATTGTGGTAGGGGTAGTGGTGGCCAGCGTGATTGGCGCAATCTTTGTGCTAAATATAGTCAATGATGGGGTAGATCACTACTCAGGTATGTTTTCAATGATGTTTGAAACTCACACCAATAGCATCTGGACATTTTCCGCTCAGAGTGCACAGGCTATAGCACCATTTACCGCGATCTAACGCAACAAGATTTAAACAAACTCACAATAGACAGCAATATTGTAGAGGGAGAAATGTTTTTGATCCTAACCCAAGACAACTATAGCAAATCTATCGATCTTAGCGGAGGAGCAAAAAATCTATCAGCAGAAGATATGGATCTGGACATGTTTAACCCCGGTCGGATTAGCATGCAGCTAAAATTTAACAACGCCAAAGACCTATCAGTAAGCATCAACTGGCACTAACACCACCAGCCATTCCCTTTCCGTCTTCTTCGCCGCATAAACGTTAGCTGTTCAGAAGCTGATTGAGCTTATAAACGCTCAAAAACTCTCAGGGAGATATGCAGAATGTTCTCAGTATCAATACCAAGAAAACACCATCGACTCAGCAACTACAACCACTTTGGTCAGCAACGAAATTCTATGCCGCATCGAACTAACAAAAATAAACAACGGATTTGTATATGGCACCTACACAGAAGACACAATACCAGGACCAATCCAAGCACCAAACAAGTAACCAAAACTTTGCAAATCAAGAGCAACCAAGCAAACACTAATACAGACGATAAACAGTTGGTTAATGTAGTAAGCAAGCAAATATACTACAACAACTATCTGAACAATAGAGAAAAGAGAGAGGCAACGGCAAAAATCCACAGGGAACCGGTATGTGTGATTTATCAATTATTATAGCAACAAAAAACGAAAAGCACTACATAGCAAACACCTTAACCCATCTGCAACACGCCATAAAAGAAGCAAAAAAAGACGGCGTCACCACCGAGTTAATCGTGGTGGATAGCAGCACCGAAAACACCGCCGATATCGCCCGCCAATTCACCCCAAAAGTACACCACCTAGCAGCACAAGGCCTACCCAAAGCACGTAACTATGGCGCCGCCAAAGCCACAGGCCAAATACTAGTTTTCATGGACGCCGACACACTGCTACAAAGAAATACCCTAAAAGATCTCTTCAACATTTTTAAAAATAAAAAAGCAGTCTCAACAATCTCATTTGTCATGCCCATCGGACAAGCAAAACTAACAGTTTCAGCCAAAATATTCTACGTACTGGACTGCGCATTTATCAGAGCCTGCGCATTTTTACCATTTCTAATCGGATTCTATAACCGCGGCGACATCATGGCCATCAGACGCGACACCTTTGAAAAAATCCGAGGATTCAACGAAACCCTCTGCATGATGGAAATCACCGAACTGCTCATAAACGCCTCAAAACTAGGCAAAATAAAAGTCCTCTCCTCACCGGTGTTTGAATCCAGCCGCCGCCTAAAACAGTGGGGCGTACTCAAAAGCTATCGGATCTGGTGGAAAAACTACATTTACTTCTACGCCTTCAAACGCCTACACGCCTCCAGCTACGAATCCATCAGATAACAACCAACATAGCCGCAGTCAAATCAGCAAACAGAATCAACTGGGTTATTTACTTCAGCATATGTTAAAGCTAACATAAATTTGTCAATTGCGACTGATCCTTCAAACGACCAACGTCAGTTAGCCCTCGGCACCACTCCATAATATTCGAGTTCCATCTAACTGTACACATAGCCCTCATTTGAGCCATAACGCCTCAAAACAAACGCAATAGTTAAACAAAGAGATAACGCATGCGCTTTGCCTGTTTAGGTGGTTTTACACAAGACAGATTATGTTTAGCGTTTTCGGAACAGTTTCAAAATATTGATTATGCGGGTTGAAATAGAGAGCCTGCCAATTTAAAACAGCAAACACTTATTTTGACATCAACTTATAAATGTCTGCGACACCACGCGTTTAATAACAATATTTATTTCGTCAATATCAAAAAACTCTAAACCGTTCTCTAAAACATCAGGATAGCGTTCTTTGAGACACTCTTTACGGTCTTCCCAATCTTCACCCTGCCCAGTTTTTAATCCTTGCGCAATTTCTTCTAAACCCCAAACTCCACCACAATCGTCCACAATACCAAACCATTTACTCTTAAAGTAACAACTTTCTTTCACAACAGCATCGTAGTTGTGTTAATCGTGGTCTACTCCCGATTGTTTGCCTGCTACCCCATTCGCTTCACTGACATGACTGATTTTCCAGGAAGTCTTAGATTCGTCAACAAAGCCGCTAATAACTGCAGTACCATATGACTCTCCTTGTTGATAAACTATAAATTCTATCTGAATCTCCTCAGGATGCAGATGTGTCATAATGAAATTCAGACTATCCTTATCGTTTGGTAGAACGATGAGGCATATTCTGTGCGCATTTAAACTACCAACCAAAACTTTTTTTATCTCACAATCGAATACTGTACCAAAGCCAATGTCGCCTTTATAAGAAGCAGTCATGACTAAAACCAGTTCACCAATAGCGGATTTCATATTCTTTATATTCTTACCCCATTCATAAATAACTTCATCTATAAAACCACAGCTCATATTTTGTAAAAACACCTACCAAGCGGGGGCAACAAACTCAACAGTAGGCGTGGATCCAAAATTTGTCTCCCACCATTCGGTCAGCTCCTCAATAGTGAACACCTTTACTCGATCAAGCGTACCGCCGTGGGTGAACGGAGTATCTGGCGGCGGCCAAAATGTAAAGACATCAGAGCCGTTCCCTGTTGCCAGAGCTACATGCGCTAATCCATCAAAGAAAACAAGATCACCCCGTTGTATCGGCAGATTCGGTCCTATGATGTTATATTCACGCCGAACACCACGCGACATGGCGTCAACCCAATCGCCCATTGGTATTGAGACGTAGAGATTATGAATCCAGTCCCAACTGATGGCTCCAGCTCTATATGCTGACAGCAAGACAGCTTCCCAACAATTCATTATGGTTAGCTGAGTTACGGCTGGAAAAGAATCTTTTTTTGGAGCTGAAGCCCATGATTCAAAAGTTGTCCCACTTCCTGGTCCAGACGGCTTCCAAGTCATTGTCTCTGTATCCGCAACACTTTGATCCATTCGCTTAGAGGTCGCATCATCCACAGAGGTATGGTAAATATAGCCTTCCATAGCTGGATTTCTATGGGTCCTGACATACAACCAGTCTCCGGACGCGTGGAGTACTTTTACCTTTTCTCTTTGTGGAAGAGCATCGATGATATTGGATGGATCGCTTAAGTTGGGGGTGCTTCTAATATTGGCACCAATGCTTGGAATAATCACCCCTATCCAGGGATAAGGAGATCTGATCAGCCTCTGCAAACAGTTACTACCCTGTGACTGCTGAACGACGTGAGTCAGTTCATGCGCAAGGATGCGCCGCCCATCCTGCGTACTAGGTGAATATTTGCCACCTGCGAAAACGATGTGTGAACCGGATGTGTACGCATGTGCATTCACGTCGCATGCTGATGCCTGAGCCTGCACATTGTCATGCACGCGTACGTTGGAAAAATCATAACCAAATCGTCGTTCCATGTCATGGCGTACGATGGGCTCAAGCGGTTGTCCACCGCGGACAAGGGTACGTTCTACACTTGGCGGTGCTAACTGCAACGAGCCAGTGTTGTTGCCGCCTGCAAGACACTGTATTTGTACAGGTACACTATTCACAGCGGATGGGAGTGGCGACGATGTCACTTGATGAGCCACACGTTCCGCTTCGTACTCTAACGGGTCATTAACCTCGCCTATTTCAAGGCGAGGCTGAAAGTGTACAGCATCTTTAAAGATACTACCGCCCTGTGCGTGCACATGCTGACCCTCTTCTCGTGTTGAGGTTGTGATGGTATTATTGCTGAGTTTGTTTTGGGTTATTTTTGTTCCTATTTGTTCTTGTTGTTGTATAGGGATTTGTTCATGTTTGAGAAGTTCAAGCCTTTTTGGGTCAAGTGCGTCTCCATGCTCGGGATTGTTTAACTGGTTTATTAGAGGGATATTTTTAGAGGGATCTACGGTGTCAGTTGCCTTTATGTTTGTAAAATTGTAGACAAAATTCCCTATTGGTGCAATAGTTTCCTGTTCGATGTTAGTTGGTTGGGGTTCAAACATTTTTGAGGTAGACGACCCGTCTTCTGCTTTTTTAGTCGTGCGCTCTGCGTTTACATGAGTACCCATATAATATTTGACCCCTTGATACTCCATAACACTATTGTTGATATGCTCCAGATTTAGGTTTGCTCTCGGAACCTTTTAGAGTTGATACTTCTGATGGCTATTTAAACCTTAACTCTGCAAGTTTTTTGGTAACAGAGAGAAGGAGTATAGAAAAAAGAAAAAGAGGCTATAATTGCGATATCTCCTGCTTTAAAGTTCAAACCCTGCCCTCGACACCAAGCTATCCTTTTGGCATTATGCGCTAGACAAAAATTTGATTTTTGGATATGCAATAGACAGCTTATGTTTGCATATCTGGAACAACTTTTGAGAGTTGAGGTAATTTTTTGTTTACCAGTAGAGAAAGGAAAGCAATTTGTGTGCATTCAATTAAACACAGTAGATTAACCGATTATAAAAGCGATATATATGGTCGTAATTATTTGGAAAGTAATTGATAGATGGAGTATAGGGTGTAGAAGCCATAGGCTAAAAACAGTCGGCTGATTAGACGGATGTTACCGAATTCAAATGCTTCAGCAATCAAACCTAAACTGCCGCTCAGAGTCCAAACAGAGGCGGGCCGGTAATGAAGACAAAACGGACTATAGCATGCAATGACACGATAGCCTTTGTTTGTGATCCAGTCTTTTATGTAGGCGTCCTCAAACATATGCAAATTTGGGGGGATTTTGATGTCTTTGACGGTACTTGTGCGGATTAGGGTGTCATGGGTGCCGCCACGGACTTCAAAGATTTTGCGCGTTATGATTAAGAATAGTTGCAGAACTTTGGGGTTGTTTAGGGTTGACCAAACTTCGGTTCCCCAAATGGCGCCGACGTTGGGTTGGATGAGGTATTTTTGGGCTTTTTTGTACCAGTCGTGGCACAGCACGACATCGCTGTCTACAAACATAAACCACTCTGTGGTTACATGGTTAATGCCTTTTTGGCGGGCAGTGGCGCGGGTGCCATTATCAAAGAGTATGGTCACGTTATGATATTTTTTGTGTAATTTGTTGAGGATGGGAATTGTTTGATCGGTTGAGCCGCCATCGACCACGATGAGCCTAGCAACGGGGATGTTTGCATAGATGGATTCTATGCATTGGGTTAGGATGCGTTGGCTGTTTTTGGTTATCAGCACAACATCTAAAGAGTCAACTACCAAACGCTTCCCCCGGGCTATATAGAGAATTAATGGGTAGATTGTTTTGCATCGTTGTTGCCGCTTGGCGTGAGTGTTGTGCTACTCTTGCTTTGATGTTCTAGCCTAAAATAGTTTAGCCCAAAAAAAGTAGTCAAACACCCAAGCGACACGCCAACCCATTTCAGCACTGCAGCAACAAGGGAAGGTTGCTATTGTTTTTATAGTACTGCTTTGAATAAATCTTAGCATAAATAATTAGGTGCTATTGAGGCAAATGACATCCGGTTTGAGAAAAGCATCATCGTTGGCGGGTCGGTATTTATCGTCAGGTAAGCCTCATCATGCACAGTGGTTAGTTACAAGGAAATGCAACTACCGTTGCGTGGGATGCAACGTCTGGAAAGAGCAAGATGACCAGGAGCTCTCAGCCGCAGAAATAAAAAAAGGGCTCGATATTTTAAAAGGTCTGGGGATTGTTGAGCTTACCATCTCAGGCGGCAATCCACTGCTCCGATCAGATATTGCAGAGATTCTAGATTATGCCTCGGAGCGGTTTCTCACAACCGTCTACGATAATGGTAGTATGGCAACAAAAAAAATCGAGGCTCTGCGAAAAGTGGATTTTGTTGCCATATCTATCGATAGCCTAGATGAAGCAAAAAACGATGCCATAAAAGCAGTCCCAGGTGCATGGAAAAACGCAATACACACAGTGGAGGTATTGCAAAAAGAAGGCATCCGAGTGGCAGTCACCCCAACCATTTCACAGAAAAACCTCTACGAAATCATGGATATGACAAACTATTTCATGGAACGCAAAATTCCAATGTGGTTCTGCCTATATTCCTATGACACCTCCGTAGATAGTAAACAACTCTTTCGCATCGGCAAAGCAAATGACGAATTCATCATAACAGACAAAGAAGCCATGGTAAACCTCTGCAACCAACTCAACGCATCAATGAAAAAAAACCCAAACATCCTCATGACCAAAAAACTACTCCAAACCTTGCGAAGCCTCTACGAACCAAATGCCGAACGAACCTGGAAATGCCAAGCACTAAACCAATTCCTCGTTGTTGATCACCTAGGCCGCATCTCAGGTTGCCACAACCACAACTTTGCCGGCTCCATCTTTGACCAACCAAAACAATGGAAAAGCAACGAATTCAAAACACTCCGAAAAACATACCAAGACTGCACCCAATGCAACTACCTCTGCTACATCGCATACTCACTCTACGGAGGCCCCAAAAGCATACTCTCCCTAGCAAACGACCAATGGAAAAACATCAAACTACTACTCAAATAAACAACCACACCAAGCAAACAACCACTAACAAACAACAAAAACACATTCTAACCAAAAAAGAACACACACCACCACATAAACCCAAAACACTATCACCACTTGGAATAAACAATTCTACGGTCCAGAGGATAAACAACTAAAGAAAAAGTACAGCAACAGCAGTAGCAGTCAAGAGAGATGAGATCAAGAAGTAGATAATGTGGTGGTTGTGAGAACTAGATTGTCAACGACGTGGCATAAAACTTCAAAAACTTGAGCGGCAGTTAAATTATCGGTATCTAAAACAAAGTCAAAGGGTGTTAAGTCTTCACCCAGTGCAAAGCCATAGAGGCTTTGGTAGATTTCTTTGGTGCGTTTTTCTTTCTCTTCTAACATTTTGCGTGCTTCAAGAAAGGGCATGTTGTCGCGTTCAGCTACGCGGGTTGCGCGTTTTTCAGTTGAGGCTTCCAGCCAGATTTTAAATCCGCCTTTAAGCAACCAAGGCATGGTCCAACTGTCTAAGAGGACATTGCCTTGTTTGGCGTATTCTAAGAGTTTTTCATCAACTGCACAGTCGAATTTGGGGTCACTTAGGCGTTCTTTGAGAAAATTTATCCCAGCATCGCTTTCCCACCAGCCCTGAACCGATATGTCATAGCCTTTTTGTTTGGCTAAATCTTTCAGGGCATCCCCGCCGGAGTAGTACTGGAGATTGTATTTTTGGGCAAGTTTTTTGGCTAAGGTGCTTTTGCCTGTGCCCGCTAGGCCAGAAATACAGAGAACCGTTTTGTTTGATTGAGCACAGGTTTTTTGGGGGTCAGCCATTTTGGGTCACCAGTTTTTGGCAGGGTTAGATTAGATGTCTATGGGCATAGTACCAATTATACGTGATAGGGTTATGGAGAGGAACATCGATATTGCGGGGTAGAGCCAAAACACTGGGATAGCGCCAAATCCGGGCAGAAACGCCAAGCTGGTGCCGCCAAATGTTGGGGTTAACACCAAAAACCAAAAACCAAACTGGATAAAGGAAGCGCCGAGTTGAAGTAATTGGGGTTTCATCATTTTTGCTTGCATGCTGTTGATTTGAGTTTGTTTGCGTTTGAGTTTTTCCATTTGTTTTTGATCGTTTGCCCGTGCCGCCGCCATTTGGGCTCTTTGGAATTCAGCAATTTCTCGGCGCATAACATGATGCTGATCCCAACCCACAAAGTAGGTTATTAAAACGCGGTTAAGGACGCTGTACAATAAAGCAAACCCCACAGCTATGCCCAATATTGTAAGGGCAGGCACCATGGTTGTGATACGTATGGGGGAAATAACTTCCACATCAAAAGTGGAGTCATGGGTGCCATCTGTGCCTGTTGCGTTAACAATCCAGGTATAGTCTCTAGCTTCTCGGGGGTTTGTTGCATCAAACTTAACTGTAACTTGTGTGCCAGAGGCTAGGCCTTCAGTGGACTGAAGGTTGAGGTATAGAGTATCATCAATTAGAGTGTCATGTACAGTCCATGACGAGGGAGTTACCACAACGAGATTTTTAATATCTATAAATCCACTCGGAACGGTAATGTTTGCAGACAATAAGCGGTCAGTACCGGTATTGGCAAGAGTTAGAGTGTAGGATGCCTCTTCAGTCACCCCTTGATTATCAGTTGATATGGAGCCTTGATAACTCAGGGCGGCACTTGCTGATCCAGCAAAAACACTCAAAGCAAAACCCGCTACGAGCGCTAATAGCATAACAAACATTATCTTTCGGTAAGCTTTCATGACTTTTCACTCAAGTTCCGTCGTTTCAGAGCGTTCCTTGTTTATTTAGACTATGCCTACATGCTTCTTGTTAATAACCGTTTTCACTTCCAACCCAACAATACTACCTAAATTAAACCGCTCCAGCCATGCATACAAGTCAACCTAACGTGCAGAGACTGCTAAACGCTAAAGGATACTAGCTACAAAAAAAATAATAAAGAAAAGAAAAGAAAGAAGAAGAAGAAGAGAAAGAGGCGGGGGATTATTCGCCTATGATCCGCCTAAACGCTGGGAACATTTCTGCTGCCCGTTCACGCATCAGTAACTCGTAGTACTGATAGATGATGCCTACGGAGAGCAAGATACCAGTCCCAGTACCAAACGCACCAAGGAAATCCGACAACCCAGCCACTAACCCGACGAGTATACCGCCCAAGACAGTGACGATGGGGATGTAGCGTTTGAGGATTTGTTCGATGGGACGCTCGCTACGTCTGTAGCCTGGGATCTGCATGCCGCTGTCCATGAGTTGCTTGGCAACTTTACTTGGGCCTAAGCCGCCGACTTCAAGCCAAATTAGCGAGAACCCAGCACAGAAAGCTATGAGTATGCCCAAGTATGCCAAAGCTTGCAGGGGTGCACCGATGACTCCCCAGATGTTGTGGGGTGCTGTGACGAGATAGGCTAATCCTCCGACCGGAACGACACTGCCTGATTCGGTCCGCATGTAGTCACCTACGATTTGGAAGAACAGGTTAGTTCCTGGTGCAGGTTGTCCAAACTGGTTCCAGAGCAACTGTGTGAAGAAGTACACGTTGGCAAACAGTGCAGAGGCGAAGATGACGGGCAGGTTGCTGACATAGAGGAGTTTAATTGGGTATCTGCTGCGGAAGCCTTTGTAGCCTGCGTAACTCATGGGCAATTCGACTCGGACGCCTTGGAGGTAGATGACGATGAGGAACACTGCGATTGTTGCAAAGAAGCCGAGCAGGGTTGGATAGATGCTATTAGCAGAGCCAAAGACATAGGTGAAAGCTGCGTTTGCGCCATTGAACGGATCTGCGCCAGCTAAGAATTGGGAGAGACCGCCGACGAATAGTCCGTTGACTGGTGAGAACATGGACCAGAAGATGGATTGTGCAACACCGGCCATGATGAAGAGACTTATACCGCTGCCAAGACCCCAGCCTTTCTGTACGAGCTCATCCATTAACATGACAATTATGCCTGCGGCTATTAACTGTATTAATATTGCAAGAATTACCGTTATTCCAAGTTCGCCTATGCTACCATACATGCCGCTTAGGATGTAGGCAATAGCTTGGATGCCTGTTAGGGCGATGCTGAAAACTTTGCTTGCTGCTGTAAAGAGTCCTCTGTCTTCAGGATCAGACATATCACATTTGATTATACCAGAACCAACAAGTAACTGCAGAATTAATCCAGCAGTGACGATGGGGCCAATACCTAGCTCCATCAGTGTGCCCCGGTTTGAAGCAAAGATAACTCTTAGCTGACCAAAATTGTCATTGGCAGATGGGGCTACGCCGTAGAGTGGAATTTCGGTCATGACAAGAAAGATTACTAGGACCAAAGCGGTCCAAAAGATTTTTTCGTTAAAACTAACCTTGCGTTCAGGTTTTTTGATTTCCGGCAGGATTCTGCCGATTGGTTTGAAAATACTTAGAAATCTTCCAGCCATCTAACCGTCTTACTCCTCAGTCGCTTCAGCAAGTATGAGTTTGCCGCCAGCTTTTTCAACTTTCTGGACAGCAGATTTTGAGGCAGCTTTGACTTGAACAGTTAAGGCTCTGGTGATCGTGCCTGTGCCGAGGAGTTTGGTGTACCCCATTTCGGTCAGGTTGATTTCAGTGCCTCCTTTGATTTGGTCAAGTTTGTAGAGGTTAATGGTAGACTCAACCCTGTTCTTGCTTTGGGGAGAAGTAAATCCGTGCTTTCCAAAGTAGTCAGGTTCGCTGGTTACGATTTTGCTCCAGAGATGCTTATGGCGTCCGACTTTGCGGTTGCCTTTGCTTCCGCTGTCTCTGTGCTGGCCTATTCTTCCGTATCCTTGTGTTCTTGAGCCTCTAAATTTTCTGATTTTCCTAAGTTTATGGGGCATGTTGGTCCGCTTCTTTTCCAATAGCTGTTGATTCAGCCTTTTTAAGTTTAATCTCTAACACACCATTCTTAAA
>Ga0123356_10001191_pt1 | contig 28799 bp, 19 predicted proteins | sample TergutEmb28metaG_2_FD_92546 | JGI IMG/M metagenome (GOLD analysis project Ga0123356, IMG submission 92546) | Embiratermes neotenicus P3 segment gut microbial communities from Petit-Saut dam, French Guiana - Emb289 P3 | ecosystem: Host-associated > Arthropoda: Insects > Digestive system > Gut ...
ACAATTGACGATGAAGCTCCTGACGAAGATGAAGCTTAACGCGCTTTCTTTGTTAAAACAGTTTAGTACAGGCGGTAAACCGGTTTCTGATTTAAGCCGGTTTGCCGCTCTTTGTGATGCGCTCGGAAACCCGCAAAACGACCTCAAATTCATTCACGTCGCAGGGACCAACGGGAAAGGAAGCGTTTCTGAGTATCTGAGCTGCGCCTTGATTGAAGCGGGCTTTAAGACTGGAAAATTCACCTCGCCTTATGTTTATACGATTAACGAGCGTATTCAGCTGCAGAATAAGCATATATCAAAAAAAGACTTTGATGAGTGCGTACGAATGGCTGTCAGCGGGACGACAGAGTCGTCGTCCCCTACAGAATACTCGCAGTTTGAAATATTAACAGCGGCGAGTTTTCTTTACTTCAAAAAGAAAAAAGCCGACATAGTTGTGCTTGAAACGGGAATCGGCGGCTTGTTGGACTGCACGAATATAATAACTCCTGAAATCAGCATAATTACTGCAATAGGCTACGACCACTCGGATATTCTCGGCGAAAGTCTCAGCGAAATCGCAAGCCACAAGGCGGGGATAATCAAGCAGTCGCCTTGTGTGATGTACCCCGTGCAGGAGCGGGCGGCTTACGTCGAAATCCGTAAGCAGTGCGAAAAGACAGGTGCGGAGCTTATTATTCCCGATATAGATTCGCTGTCCGACGAGAAGGCTTCGGTTTACGGCAACGAGTTCAGCTACAAGGGCGAGAAGCTTCAAACCGCAATGGGCGGAAAGCACCAGATTTTGAACGCGCTGACCGCGCTTGAAGCGTTGAAAAAACTCGAAATTGCCGTCGATTGCATAAGGAAAGGGCTCAAAAAAGCGCAAGTCCCTGCAAGGCTGCAAATTATCCGCAAGAACCCGCTCGTAGTGCTTGACGGTGCGCATAACAGGCAGGGAATCCGCGCGTCGCTTGCGGTTTTCGAGAAGTGGCGGGTGCGCAAGGCTGTGGTTTTCGGGGCGTTAAGCGGCAAGGATTACGTCGGCGCGCTCGGGGAATTAGCGTCCTTCGCGCATTATCTCGTGCTGACTGACGGCTTCGCGGAAAGCGCGGTAAGCTGTTCGGATTTGTACCGTGCGGCGGTGCTGCTCGGTTTCGACGGCGGCTGTATTTATACAGTCAGCGAGCCCCGCCGCGCTACGGAGCTTGCGTCCGAGCTTTGCGGCGGGGGCATGGTGTTGGTTACGGGCTCGCTGAGGTTGGCATCTGCGATTGGATTGTAACAAAAGCTGGCGGTGAAAAAAACAAAAGGTTGATATATCAACCTTTTTATGTTATACTAAATATTATGGTTAAACTTGACAAAAGGCTTGCGGCTTGTGCCGCGCTTGTGCGAAGCGGAAAAAGCGTCGCAGACATCGGCACTGACCACGCGCTTGTACCTTGCTGGTTGTGGAAAAACGGCGTCAGCACTGATATTATCGCCGCTGATATTAAGCCGGGACCGCTTGAATCGGCGCGCAGAACCGTGCAAAAATACGGCGCGGACGTGAAGCTCGTGCTATCGGACGGCTTCGGGAAGCTCCCGCCCCGTGACGACGTGATTATTGCGGGCATGGGCGGCGAAACGATTGCGGAAATTCTCGGCGGCTGTAAGCATAAAAACGCTGATACCCGCTTCATTTTGCAGCCGATGACGCGGCAGGAAATTCTGCGCAATGAGCTCGTTCGCATGAATTTTGAAATTATCGAAGAAATTTCTGCGGCTTGCACCAAAAAAACCTACACAATTATTTACGCGCGATACATAGGGGAGAATTATGAAAGTTCATGAAATATACGCATTTCTACAGGAGCTTGCGCCGTTTGAAACCCAGGAAAGCTACGATAATTCGGGGTTTTTAGTTGGTGATAAGGACGCCGAGGTCACGAAAATTTGCCTTTGCCTTGACATTACGCTCGACGTAGTTGCCGAAGCGGCTGAAAAGGGCGCAAACCTGATTATATCGCACCATCCCGTGATTTTCAAGGCGCTTTCGGACATTAAAGCGGGCACTGCTGTTCATAGACTCGCGAAACATGAAATAAATGCGATTTGCGCGCATACGAATTTCGATAATGACATTCTACCGTCGATTATGGCTGACTTGCTGGGTTTCCCTCAAAGCGGCATTTTACCTAACGAAATTACGGCGGACGAGCTTGCAAAGAGGTGCAAAAGTGCCTTCAAAAGCCCGTTTGCGAAATATGTAGACGGCGGCAAGCCGATTCGGCGTGTGGCGGTTTGCCCGGGTTCGGGCGGCAGTAAATTTGACGAAGCGGTTGAAAACGGCTGTGACGCCTTTATCACGGGCGAAATGAAGCACAGCGATATGATTAAGGCGAAGGATTTAGGCGTGACGCTGATTGAGGCGGGGCATTTTCACACGGAAATAATTCTTTGCGATTTTCTTAAATCTAAGATATATGAACGTTTCCCGCAAGTGCCTTTGTTCATCGCGGATTCTGCAACTGAACCTTGCAAATATTTGTAGAATCGGTCGCCATTAATGGCGACCCTACAGTAAAATATTAGGAGAATAATTATACTTTATGTCACTTTCAGGCGCGTTTTTACATATTGTAAAAACCGAATTAATAGAAGAAGCTCTAATTGGCGCGCGCGTTGAAAAAGTTCATCAGCCCTCGCGCGAAGAAATCGTGCTGTCGCTTCACCGGCGGGTCGCCGGCGACAGTACCGCCTACGGCGGCTCTGCAAAACTATTACTATCAGCAAACCCTGCCTCCGCGCGGGTTTGCTTGACCTCTAAAACCCTCGAAAACCCGCCTGCACCGCCTATGTTCTGTCAGCTTCTGCGGAAGCGGTTGGCAAGTGCGAGACTCGTTGAAATCGCGCAGGACGGCTTTGAGCGAATTATTTTCTTCAAGTTTCACTGTCGCAATGAAATCGGTGATGAGGAAATAATTATACTCTCTGTTGAAATTATGGGTCGGAGCAGTAACATAATTCTGTTGATTGAAAAAGATAATCAACTGCGGGTGATTGACGCGTTAAAACGCGTCAATGACGATGTTTCGTTGGTGCGGAGGGTGCTTCCCGGGCTTGTTTATGAGCTTCCTCCGCGGGAATCGCGGCTGTCGCTTTTGAATTTCACGAAACCCGAGCTTATGAACGCCTTGAAAAACCATGAACATCAGCGGCTTGACAAGGCTTTAATTAAAACATTTGAGGGGATTTGCCCGCTGTTTGCGCGGGAGGCGGCGTTCCGCGCCGTTGGAGATTGCTCTATACCAACAGTTGAATTAACCGCCGAATCTACAGAGAGCCTATATAATTACCTCGGAAATATTCAGCAAAATTTCAAGCCAACAATGCTCATTGACGGCGAAAAGAAGCCGTTCGACTTCACTTTCGTTGACGTGAAGCAGTACGGCGACGCAATGACCGTCAAGAATTTCGAGTCTGCGAACGAGCTTTTGGACAGCTTTTACGCCGGGCGTGCAAACAGCGACAGGCTCAAACAGCGTTCGGGCGCGGTGTTGAAAACCTTGAAAAGCAGTTATGAGCGGGTTTTACGCAAGCTTGACGCGCGCCGCGCTGAGCTCGCCGCGTGCGGCGAGCGGGAAAAATTTCGCAGGTGGGGAGACTTAATCAGCGCGAACCTTTATGCTTTGGAAAAGGGCGCGGAGTCGCTCACGGCGCAGGATTTTGAAACGGGCGAGGAAGTGAAAATACCGCTTGACACGAAGCTTTCACCTGCTAAAAACGCACAGAAATATTACGCAGAGTATAAGAAATTGCAAAACGCCGAAAAGACCTTAACTAAGCTGATTGAAGACAGCGAGGACGAGCTCGTCTACCTTGAAAGCGTGCAGGAAGCGGCTTCCCGCGCGACGGGGGATTCGGAGCTACTTGAAATCAAGCGCGAGCTGATTGAATCGGGATATATAAAATCCGCGGGCGTCAAAAAAGGCGCGAAGCAAGAGAAGCCAACCGAGCCGCTGAAGTTCATATCGAGTGATAACGTGAACATCTTGGTTGGCAGGAACAACCGTCAGAATGATTTGCTGACATTGAAGACCGCAAAGCCGCGTGAAATCTGGCTTCACACCAAAGACATCGCAGGTTCGCACGTGATTATCAGAAGCGAGAATCCGTCGGAGCGGACGCTTCAAGAAGCCGCGATACTCGCCGCGTGGTTCTCAAAGGCGCGGGATTCGAGTCGCGTGCCGGTGGATTACACGGAAGTCCGCTACGTGAAAAAGCCGCACGGCGCGAAGCCGGGAATGGTGATTTTCACAAATAATAAGACGCTGTACGTAACGCCGAGCGAGGAAGCTTTTAATAAGCTAAAGGAGAAAAATCAATGAAAAGAGCGATAATTATTTTTTTAGTCTTAGCTGTAGCTTTGAGCGGATGCAGAAAAGGGCAGGATGAGCTTCAGGAAGCAAAGGATTTAGCTGATGAGGTTCAGATTCAATTCGATGCAATAGAAGAGCTTCAACAGCAGATAGATATTTTAACGTAAAGCGTAAAGAAAGGACACATAAAAAATGAAACAATTAGACAAAACCTACTCCCCGAAAGACTTTGAGGAGCGGATTTATAAAAACTGGGAGGAGAGTGGCTACTTCCGTGCGGACGAAAAATCTGACAAGCCGCCTTATACAATCGTGATTCCGCCGCCCAACGTCACGGGAATTCTGCACATGGGGCACGCGCTCAACAATACCTATCAGGATATTCTCTGCCGCTGGAAGCGCATGAGCGGCTATGAGGTTCTGTGGCTTCCCGGCACTGACCACGCCTCAATTTCTACGGAGGCGAGGGTTGTCGCGTCGCTCAAAAAGCAGGGCGTGACTAAAAAGGATTTAGGGCGGGACGGCTTCCTTGAAAAGACGTGGGAATGGACGCGCGAGTACGGCGGCGCGATTATAAATCAGCTCAAGAAATTAGGCTCAAGCTGTGACTGGTCACGTGAGCGTTTCACGATGGACGAGGGCTGTTCTGCGGCGGTGCAAAAGGTTTTCTTGAAGCTTTATGCGGACGGCAAAGCCTATCGCGGACTGCGGATAGTCAACTGGTGCCCCGAGTGCAAAACCTCGATTTCCGACGACGAGTGCGACCACGAGGAAAAAGCGGGGCACTTCTGGCATATAAAATACCCGTTCGCGGACGGTAGCGGCTTCATTCAGATTGCGACGACCCGCCCCGAAACCCTGCTCGGCGACACGGCTGTCGCGGTAAATCCCGATGACGAGCGGTATCAGTCAATAATAGGCAAGACGGTAATCCTGCCGCTTATGGAGCGGGAAATTCCGATTATCGCCGACGAATACGTTGAAAAAGACTTCGGCACGGGCATGGTTAAAATCACGCCCGCGCACGACCCGAACGACTTTGAAGTCGGAACTCGGCACGATTTGCCCGTGATTAACGTCATGAACGAGACCGCGACGATTAACGCGAACGGCGGTAAATACAAGGGAATGAGCCGTTATGAAGCAAGAAAAGCAATCGTCGCAGACTTGGAAGAACTCGGGCTTTTGGTAAAAGTCGAAGAGCATACGCACAACGTCGGGACTTGCGGGCGTTGCGGCACTGTAATCGAGCCGTGGGCGAGCGTGCAGTGGTTCGTGAAAATGAAGGAGCTTGCACAGCCTGCGGTTGAAGCCGTGACGAGCGGGAAGATTAAATTTATCCCTAAGCATTTCGAGAACAGCTATTTTTCATGGATGGAAAACGTCCGCGACTGGTGCATTTCGCGGCAGTTGTGGTGGGGGCACAGAATCCCTGCGTACTACTGCACAAACGAGGATTGCGCGCATATGGAGGTCGGCGAAAACCCGGTGCAAATCTGCGCAAAATGCGGCGCGAGCATGAAACAGGACGAGGACACCTTTGATACATGGTTCAGCTCCGCGCTTTGGCCCTTTTCAACGCTCGGCTGGGGCTCGGGACAGGAAACCGAGGATTTCCGCCGCTTTTTCCCGACGCAGACGCTTGTAACTGCGGCTGATATTATCTTCCTTTGGGTTGCGCGAATGATTTTTTCGTCGCTTGAATACACAGGAAAAATCCCGTTCGATACTGTTATGTTTAACGGGCTCGTGCTCGACTCGCAGGGGCGCAAGATGAGCAAAAGCTTAGACAACGGCGTTGACCCGCTCGAAATGATTGACCGCTACGGCGCGGACGCGCTTCGTTTCATGCTCATTTGCGGAAATGCAACAGGCAACAATATGCGCTGGAATGAGGATAAAATCGCGGCCTCCCGCAACTTCGCGAACAAGCTTTGGAACGCGGCGCGCTTTGTTCTCGGCAACCTTCCCGAAGATTTTAAAGGTGAAATTGATACTAATAATTTGGCAGTTGAGGACAAGTGGATTCTCACAAATTACAATAATCTCGTGCGTGATGTTACGAATAATTTAGAGCAGTTTGAGCTCGGCGTTGCGGCAGGAAATGTGCAGGATTTCATCTGGAATATTTACTGCGACTGGTACATTGAGCTGACAAAACCGCGTATATTATCGGGTGGTGAAAACGCAGTCAAGGCGCAGTTAATTCTCGTTTTCGTAATGCGCGGAATGTTGAAGCTTCTGCACCCTTTTCTTCCTTTTATTACCGAGGAAATATGGTCGGCGATTCCCGGTTCTTCGCAGTCGATTATGGTGTCAGAATTTCCTGTTTTTGATGAAAAATTAAGCTTCAAAAAAGAGAGCGAGGACTTCGGAAAAGTTATAAATGCAATCTCTGCAATTCGTGCAAAACGTGCGGAGCTTAATGTCCCGCCAAGCAAAAAAATCGCGTATGAAATTGAGACTGCTTCCGCTAATTTTGAGCTGTTTAAAAACAGCACTGCTTTCTTTGAAAAGTTAGCTTCAGCTACGGAAATTACGCTCCTTGAAAGTGCCGCTTCCGCTGATGGCAAAGCCGTTGTAGTTACAGACAGCGCGCGGATTTTCATGCCGCTTGGTGAGCTTGTTGATACCGAAAAGGAACGCGCACGGCTTGAAAAAGAAATGGCGGCGGCGCAGAGCGATATTGACTTTGTGAAGAAGCAATTAGACAATGAAAAATTCGTCGCGAAAGCTCCGCCCGAGCAGGTCGAAAAAGCACGCGAAAAACTGAAAAAGGCAGAAGAAAAAATGAGCAAAATTAAAGCGTCGCTGGAGGCGTTGAAGTAGTGGAAATAATTAAAGTTGAAGCGGGTAATTTGTTTTGTAAAAAATGTGAAAGAAGTGAAATCATATGTGGAAATATAAATCGTGTGATAATCAAAATATTTCATTACATGACCACTCTATTGATAAAATATTTTTAGATAATGATGATATTATCCTATTTTTTAGCGAGGGATTTGATGTTGTTAAAACTCACGAATTAAATAATACAGGAAAATCTAAACATACTACCGCGTCTCAAATCGTTTTGAAAAACGCAAAATTTATAAGGGGATTTATAGGAGAAGAGGAAATCAAATTTGATTCTTTGATTAATTTGACCTGCGATTTTGAAATTCTTGAATTCAACAGCGGAGAAAAAACATTTTCCATATATGCTAATTCATGTTCGTATAAACCTAAATATGATAGAGAATATGCAGAAATAGAATTTTCTTGCAGTGAGGTTTTATTTTGTTGGAATGACTATTCTAATAATGCTTGGTTTGAGGATTTCTAACCTCGCGTCATAAACATTATTTTCAGGAGAGATTTATGAATATAAAAGAAACATTAAAATTATTATGCGAACCTGCCGGCGTAGCCGGCAGTGAAAATGCCGCTTCCGAAGCGGCTTTAGAGCTATTGCGGAAATTCGTACCGAACGCGGAAATCGACAGCTTCGGGACGGTTTTCGGGACTTTAAAGCACGAAGAAAATCTGCCGCTTTTATTGCTCGACGCGCACATCGATGAAATCGGAATGATTGTAAATTTCATCGACGAAAACGGCTTCGTAAAGGTCGGCAGAGCGGGCGGCGTTGACCGCCGCGTGTTGTCTGCGGCGCAGGTTACAATTCACGGGAAAAAGCCTGTCAAGGGCGTGGTTTGCACACTTCCGCCGCACGTTCAAAAGGACGAAAATAAAGTTATAAAAGAAGAGGAAATTGCAATCGACTGCGGGTTTTCAAAGCAGGAGCTTGAGCAGTTAATTTCGCTCGGCGACAGCGTGACAATTGATACGAATTTCACGGAATTGCAAGGCGGTAAAATCAACGCACGCGCGCTTGACGACAGAGCAGGTGTCTGCGCGATTTTGCATGCGCTGGACTTAACAAAAAGCGAAAAGCTTAAATATAATTTAGCTGTTACATTCTCGGTGCAGGAAGAAATAGGCTGTCGTGGCGCGGCTATTTCGGCTTATAATATTAATCCTGATTTGGCGATTGCAGTTGATGTGAGCTACGGCGATTATCCGAAATGCGCGGAAAATAAAGCGTGGAAGCTCGGCGGCGGTGTCATGCTCGGAGCCGCGCCATCGCTTGACCGCGGGCTTTTTGAAGAGATGAAAAGCATTGCAAAAAGCAAAAATATTAAACATCAAATCGAAGTTATGAGCGGTAAAACGAGCACTAATGCGGACGTAATTGGTGTGTCGCGAAGCGACGTTAAATGCGCACTTTTGTCGATTCCGCTGAGAAATATGCACACGCCGGCAGAGACTGTTCAGCCTTCTGATATTGAAGCGGTGGGGCAGTTAATTGCGGAATTTTTGAGAGGTGAAAAAGATGATTAATTTGCTGAATGATTTATGTCTTTTGAATGGCGTTTCCGGCGATGAACAGGGCGTTCGCGAGTATATTGCGGATAAGATTGAGCACGTAAATTGCGAAATAAAAACCGATAATTTAGGCAACTTGATTGTATTTAAAAAAGGCAGAAAAAAGCCGAAAAATAAACTCATGATTTGCGCGCATATGGACGAAGTCGGGTTCATTGTTCAGGGCATTAATTCTGACGGATTTATTTCTCTTTCCGCTGTAGGCGGGATTTCCGACGCTGTTACTTTCGGGCGGAAAATCCGCTTCAAAAGCGGCGTTTACGGCGTTATCGGAGGCAAGCCCACACATCAGCTTGAAGGTGACGAAAAAGAAAAGCAGCCGAAATTATCGACGCTTTTTGCAGACATTGGAGCGGCGAATAAAGAGGAGGCAGAGCGATTAATTACACTTGGAGACTACGCTTATTTCGCAGGTGAATTTATAATTTTCGGTAACAATTTAATTAAGTGTAAAGCACTTGATGACAGAGTCGGTTGCGCGATTATGCTCGACTTATTGATGAATGAAATTGAGTATGATACGCATTTTGTTTTTACTGTTCAAGAGGAAATCGGAGCGCGCGGCGCGGGTGCTGCGGCATATGAAATTAAACCCGATTTTGCGCTCGTTTTGGAGGCGACGACAGCCTGCGATATTGCAGGCGTGACGGGCGAAAATCAGGTTTGCAAGCTCGGCTCGGGGACAGTAGTTCCCTTCATGGATAAGGGTGCAATTTACGACAAGGAGTTGTATAATTTAGCGTTTAAAACTGCCGCTGAGAATAGTTTAAAATGCCAGACAAAAACTCAAATTGCGGGCGGAAACGACAGCCAAATTATTCACAAAACAGCGGGCGGAATCCGCACGATTTGCCTTGCAGTTCCCTGCAGATATTTGCACTCGCCGTCGTGTGTTATTGATAAAAACGACCTGCTCGAAATGCGTATTTTCGCTGAAAAGATGATGAATAAAATGGCGGTATTGTAATGTTTAAATTCGATAATGAACTATTAAATCTTGCAGAAAAAGTCGAAGAATTATGCGTTGATAAATTTGCGGAATTGCGCGAAATTGCGCGGTTTAATGGAGAAAAAGTTCTACGCGCTTTTGTTGAAAACAAAGTCAGCTCATCGCATTTTAATCCCACTGATGGCTATGGCTACGGCGACGACGGACGCGAAAAAGCAGACAAGGTTTTTACTTCTGTTTTCGGCGCGGAAGGTGCAATCGCACGCCACAATTTCATCAGCGGAACTCACGCAATTTCGACTGCACTTTTCGGTGTTTTGCGTCCGAATGATTTGATGTTATCATTAACCGGAACGCCTTATGACACGCTCAGGGGTGTCATTCACGCGGATAACGGCGGCTCGCTGAGGGAGTTCGGAATTAAATATAATGAGCTCTATTTCGGTAGTGATTTGCGCGAAAATGTAGAGCTGCTCAAAGCTTGTAAAGTCGCTTATATACAGCGTTCGCGCGGTTACACATTGCGGCAATCATTGAGTGTAAGCGACATAAAAAAGCTTGTAAAAACCACAAGAGAAATTAATGAAAAAGCAATCATTATAGTCGACAATTGCTACGGTGAATTTTGTGAAATCAGCGAACCCCCTGAGGTTGGCGCGGACTTAATTATCGGCAGTTTGATTAAAAATCCGGGCGGCGGAATCGCACGTACAGGCGGTTATATCGCGGGAAAAAAAGACTTAGTTGATTTATGTGCGCAGCGGCTTTCGGCGGTTGGAATAGGTGCGGAAGCAGGCGCAACTCTCGGCATGACGCGAGAGATTTTACTTGGTATTTTTATGGCGCCGGAAATCACAGCAAACGCGCTAATGACCACTGTTTTCGCGTCTGCGCTGTTTGAGTTAATGGGATACGAAACGTTTCCGAATTACACTGAAAAGTGTGTGGATTTGCCTGTTGCAATTAAGCTTGGAACACGCGAAAAGCTAATTGCTTTTTGCCGCGGAATACAGGCAGGAAGCCCCGTTGACAGCTACGCCGCGCCCGAGCCTTGGGCGATGCCGGGTTACGATAACGATGTCATAATGGCGGCAGGTGCATTCACGATGGGTTCGTCGATTGAACTCAGTGCTGACGCGCCTTTACGTGAGCCGTGGGCTGTGTGGCTGCAGGGCGGATTGACGTATGCAACAGGAAGAATCGGCGTATTAAACGCCGCGCAGAACCTATTAAATCTGACTTAAAATTGAAAGGAAATAAAACATCATGATTCGCAGTATGACAGGCTTTGGGCGCGCTCGCGAGGTAGTTGACGGGAGGGATATTTCGGTTGAAATCCGCGCGGTTAATCATCGCTATTTTGAGTTTTCCGCGAAGCTTCCGCGCTCGTATATGTACCTTGAGGATAAGCTCAAGCAGTTAATTCAAAGTAAGACAGGACGCGGGAAAATCGAGGTTGCGCTCTCAATTTACAACGTCGCGGGAAAGGAAACGCAAATCACCGTAAACAAGCCTGTTGTCGAAAATTACGTTTCGGCACTGCGCGCAATTAAGGACGAAATCGACCTGTTTGACAACCTCTCACTTACGGACGTTTTTAGAATGACCGACGCGTTCAACGTACTTAAAGCGGACATCGACGAAGATGAAATTTGGTGCGCTGTGAGCGCGCTTGCGGAGTTTGCGCTCGGTAATTTTATTCAAATGCGTGAGAATGAAGGAAAGCGGATTAAAGCAGATTTGCTTGAAAAAATTACCTTCATTGAAAGCAAAATCGGGGAGGTTGAAAAGCTCTCGCCCGAAACCACCGCGAACTATCGCAAGCGTCTTTTTGATAAGCTGACCGAGGTGCTCGAAAACACGCAAATTGATGAACAGCGTGTGCTTCTCGAGGCAGCTGTTTTCGCTGAGAAAACAGCTGTAGATGAAGAGACAGTGCGGCTTCACAGCCACATCGCACAGCTCCGCGAAATGCTTGACAGCGAAGATGTTGTCGGGCGGAAGCTTGACTTTTTAGTGCAGGAAATCAACCGAGAAATCAACACAATCGGTTCAAAGGCGCAGGACCTGCGAATCACAAAAATAGTTGTGGATTTAAAAAGCGAGCTCGAAAAAATTCGCGAGCAGATTCAAAATATCGAGTAAAATCAAGAGCAGAATTTCTTGTTTTTCGCAAGTATTTCAGCGGGATTTTCCGCTTCGAGCAACTCGGAATAGCATCTGCAATTGCTCTTAATTATTCTGCCGAAAATCTTTTGAAAAAGCTGATTTTGAAAATAAATATAGGTGTGCAGGGGCAGTAATTTTGCCCCTGCTTCTATTTTTGGGCGATAGCAGGTTTGTGAGGTATAGAGCCGTTTTTTATTGTTTTCGAGACAGTAAATTATATTTTTATAAAGCAAATGATGATATAAATTATAGTCTTTATTACAGTCATAATCCATGCCCATTCGTACGTTAATTACGTCGTTTTCGTTCTCTAACAGCTGCGCGAAACCGATGATTTTTCCGCTTATTTTCGCGACCATCATTTTGCACTTTTCGCCGAGCATTTTACCACATTCGCAGAAATAATCGCGGGACAGCAATTCATGCTTCAGCCGTTGTTTATCGCGTGTTTGAAAGTACAGCTCATGACAGGAAGCACATTCTTCTTCCGTCAGCTCTGCCGCGTTAATAATCTCGATTTTTAAGTCGTCCTTGCGCCTGTTAATTCTGTTGCGAATGTTCGCCCGCCACTTCTTTTTGAGGCACATTAAATACTCCTCAAAGCAACTGCAATTGAAGTCAATATAAGTGCCGGGCATGAAGTGCAAATGAATGAAATTCGCGCGATAAAAATCGCAGTTATAGCTGTTAATATGGTCTTTTACAATAACAAGCTCTGCTTTTTTATTCTTCAAAAAAACAAGAATTTCCTCTGTCATTTTCCCGATAATTAAGGCTTCAATAAGCTTATATTTCCTGCTCACATGAAACATATTATACTCGGCAACGGGCGAGGAAATAAACGCCGTTTTAAACTTTTTCGGAAGCAGCTTATAAATCTTTTCGCCGAGCCCCGAAAGCACACCGTCAAAAGCAAAATCGCCGTCAATAAAAACGTAAGTCCATGCAATTATTTCGCTGTCAATTTGTGCGACAGCGAAGTAGCCCTCAAAATTATTATCAAGATTTTTTGTCAGAGTTTGCAAATATTTTGTTTTGTGCTGGATATTAAAATCGCTGACAAGCGCGTCAAGCTCCTCATAAGCTTCATCGCTTCTAAGCATTTTTACTTGCAGATTGTTAAGCATTAATTCACCTCTGAAATTAATGCTATCATGTGCAGTTGTCTTTTGTCAACAGCGAAAAACCGCCGATAATGGCGGTTTTTCGGGTTTTATGAAATTATAAATTCTTCTGTCGCGGGTGAATCCCGCCACGTGTTTCCGTCCGAACGGTAATACATTCGCACAACGGAATCATCAATTGTCGTGTAATCAATTACAAAAACCTGTCCCGTTTCGAGCGGCATTGGGTAATTGTTGAAGGGTAGAAAATCGCCTGTTTTTGAGTGATTTTTGAAGTCATCGTAAGCGTTTTCAAGCCGCCAAAATTCCCGCGAAACAAAGTTTAAACCAAGTGCAGAAATATCCTCCGCGCCGAAGTAAAAAGCTTGATATTCCTTGCCGCCAACGCTGATTAAATCTACTCTAATCGGCTCATTTGCAAGGTTTACCGAATGAACCGCATCACTGTAAATTGCTCGCAGATTCTCTGCCATAGTCGGCACGGAAGGCATTATAAAGCCGAATTCCGTGTGAGCGTAGCCGTAAATTCCCATTATGCTCTGACCGTTTAATTTGTCGAATTCGCGAATGAAATTCTCGGTCATTTTTTCTTCGCGGTATTCATTGTCGAACGAAAAATTTCTGTAAGTATTTACACCTTGTTCAATCGCTTCCTGCGCCAGTTGATACTGCTCGGAATCCTCCAAGCCGCGAGCTTCAAGCTCGCGCAAAAACCGCTGTCCCGTCGTTTCGTGTTGGTGTCCGATGTCTGTGCCGTGAAAAATCGTTTCGGGGTATTCAGTTTTGATTGTTTGGTAGAAAAACCTTGTAAAAGGGCTGTCTATCGCTGTTCCGCTGATGTCGTTCAGCAGCTCGTCTAAGATTTCATCGCTGTCCGCTTTAATCCATAGGTTCAGAAATTCCGCCGTATAATACGGCAGCTCGACAAACAAATGCCGCATATTTTCGTTGTGGTAATACTCGTGCCACAGCTCAAGCTGTCTCTGCATTATTCTTTCCGAGCCGTGGGTTTCGCCATATAAATATATCTGTCCGTAAGGCGTTTCGTCAGCAGAATTTAAGTCAGCTCCGCAAGCCGAAAAAAGAATTATTACACTTAAAAATATTAACAGTTTTTTCGTCATTTTTCAACTTCCTCAGATATTCGGCAGTGACGCAAAGCCCTTTTCCAAGTCTGCGTCAGTCGGCACATAGTCGCTCATTTTGCCCTCGTTGTAATCCATATACGCGGCGAGGTCGAAGTACCCCGTGCCCGAAAGATTGAAAATAATCGTCTTCGCTTCGCCGCTTTCCTTGCACTTCAGAGCCTCGTCCATCGCGGCACGAATTGCGTGTGAGGATTCGGGCGCAGGGAGCGTCCCTTCACAGCGCGCGAACATAACAGCCGCCTCAAAAACGCTCTTCTGCTCATATGCCACAGCCTCCAAATAGCCGTCGTGGAAAAGCTTTGAAACAATCGGCGACATTCCGTGATAGCGCAGTCCGCCTGCGTGGTTCGGCGAGGGAATGAAGCCGCTGCCGAGCGTGTACATCTTGAGGAGCGGTGTGGTCTGCCCTGTGTCGCCGAAGTCGAAAGCGTACTTTCCGCGCGTCATTGACGGACAGGAAACAGGCTCTGCGACTATAAAACGGACGTTGCTTTTTCCGGCGATTTTATCGCCGATGAAGGGCGAAATAAACCCGCCGAAGTTCGAGCCGCCGCCCGCACAGCCGATGATTATATCAGGCTCAATGTCGTATTTTTCGCAGGCGGTTTTGACCTCCATGCCGATAATCGACTGGTGCAGAACCACGTGATTAAGCACGCTTCCGAGCACGTATCGGCAGTTCGGCGTCTTGACCGCCATTTCAATAGCTTCCGAAATTGCACAGCCGAGCGAGCCGCCCGTACCGGGATTCTGTGCTAATATTTTTCTGCCGACCTCCGTTGTGTCGGACGGCGACGGGACAACCTTCGCGCCGTAGGTTTCAATCACGCCTTTTCGATACGGCTTCTGCTCGCTCGAAACCTTAACCATATAGACAGTCAAGTCAACGTCAAAATACCCGCAAGCCATCGAAAGCGCAGTCCCCCACTGCCCTGCTCCCGTTTCAGTGGTGAGCGTGGTTATACCCTGCTTCTTCGCGTAGTAGACCTGCGCGGCGGCAGAATTAAGCTTATGCGAGCCGGAGGTATTCGTCCCCTCGAACTTGTAATAAATTTTCGCGGGAGTGCCAAGCTTCTTTTCAAGCGAGTACGCGCGAATGAGCGGCGACGGGCGGTACATTTTATAAAAGCCTTGAATTTCTTCGGGAATATCTATATATTCGTCGGTTACGTTCAGCTCCTGCGCAATTAAATCATCGCAGAAAATCGGCTTTAAATCCTCGGCGGTGCAGGGCTGTCCTGTGCCCGGGTGCGTAATCGGCGCGGGAAGCTCCTTCATGCGCGCTCTGACATTGTACCATTTTTTCGGCATTTCCTCTTCGGTGAGATAAATTTTATAAGGTATATTTTGCATAATTAAAACGTCCTTTCCTGTTCAATAAGTCTTACTTATTTTATCACGGAAAGGACGTCTTGTCAATATTTAGTTAAAATCTAAGTAATGCCTTGGGTTGAGAATACTTGCACCGTATCGCACTTCAAAGTGCAGCTGGTTTCCGTCTGCGCGTCCTGAGTCGCCGACCTTGGCAATCGTTTCGCCCTGTTCGACGAAATCGCCTTCATTAACAAGCAATTCACTGCAATGCCCGTACCATGTAATCAGTCCGTTTTCGTGCTCGATAATTACTGTTCTGCCGTAGCCTGCGTGCCATTCTGCGAAAGTCACCTTGCCGCTGTCAGCCGCGAAGATTGGCGTTCCGAGAGGCGCGCCGAAGTCAAGCCCGCTATGTCCCCAGTAGCCGCCGTCGCTCCAGTGCCACTCGGAGACTGTGTGTTCCTGCGGCAGGGGATAAGCGAAGTTAACGCCTTCAAAAATGGGTTTGTCCGGAGTTGCAGGAAGATTTCTGTAAACCTGCTCTAATATTCGTTCAAGCTGTTCTTCGGTAAGAGTTTTTAAACCATCGCTTGATTCTCGATATAAATCTTCAATGAAGGAATCGGGGATTTCGTTGAAGTTTATAATGAATCTGACATTGTCTCCGTATATTTCTCTGAGAGCCTGTTCAAGTAATTCCCGCGGTTCGTCTTGTGTGTAAGGCTCGTTATTCGGTAAAACTGTGTCGTAAATTATATCGTGTACAACCCATTCTCCGTCTTTGTTAAAATAATCAAATTGGAATTGCTTTGTGTATGCCGCGTCGTTCATACCCACACGAACAATAACCTGGAAATATTCAAGAACTCCGCCTCTGCCCATAGAATGTATGAAAATATTTGGGATTGAGGTAATATCGCCGCGCAGGAATTCTTTCATTTTTGCGGTGGTATCCCAGTAATGCTCGCCGCTGTAGAGCGTTTTTATCGTGCCGTCGAAATCTTCGTTCAGTTCAAAAATATAAGAAATCGTTGATTCGGCAAGGTAAGACGCGAGTTCGGTTGGGAATTCCCCGTCGGGTCCGCTTTCGGGGTCAAAGCTTAATTCGGTTATGCTGTTTTCGAGCCGTGGAGTCGCCATATTGATATAGCGGGGAGAGTAACTGCTCCGCATAACACCGCAGACGCTTTCGGTGATTGTAATTAAACCCTCTGTGTCGTCTTCGGGGGTGACGGTGATTAAAGGCATATTAACCGAAACTCTTTTAAGCTTTGTTATTGTTTCATAACCGATAAAGCGTCCTGTTGACTTAGAAACAACATTTACTCTTTCCGTCAAAGAAATAATATCTTCATTCGGTCCTTTCTCGGCGAGAATATAAGTGTAAATATATGCTTCTTCGGTTTCTTCAACGTCTCTGTAAATTACTCTGTTATCACCCGGAAGCGTGAACCACATTGCAGAAAACATTATATCCGCTATATCTGTGAACGATTGCTTGTCAAGCATATGAATTTCTATATCGAAAAAGATTTGTCCGCCGGACATTGCGCTGTTTTTAAAAATAAGGATACGTGTTGCCTGAGTGTATCCGCCGTTCCATATCATATCTGTATGAAAAGAATAATAATATTGATTCTCACCAGTAAATTCAAGCGCGGTGAATTGCGCGCCGGCGTCCTCCCAAAAATCTCTGAGGCTTTGCTCCGCGCTTTCGAGTGAAACAGCCCCGCCGGGAAGCATCGTCTGCCAAGAATACGACTCGCCCTCCAAAAGCGGAATGCCGAAATCATCGGGCATAAAAATATCAGGAATTATAAATTCATTGTTCAAAAACGCGGTTAAAAACTCCTCGTCTGTCATGCTCTTGATTTCTTCTGCGGTCATAAATTCTGATAATTCATACCCTCCGACAAACGGCGCGTCAGGCGGAGCAGTCATCAGCGCGGGCAGAATCAGCACCATCGCCGCGACCATTATGCACGCCGCCGCCGTCAGCGGAAGCCACTTCATGAAGCTGTTCGCGGGCTTCGGCGCGGCGTCTGCCGCGATTTTTGCGTTCAGAGAGCTTACGAGCCGCTCACTCGGCTCAACCTGCTCCTGCATATTAGTGAAAAATTCTTTATTCATAGAAATATTCTCCTTTTAGTTTTTCGCGGATTAAATCCCGTCCTCTTTTAAGGCGGACGCGGACATTGACTGTGCTTGTTTTCAAAATTCTGCCGATTTCCTCGGTTTTGTACTGCTCGAAATAAAATAAGTGCAGAACCGTGCGATATTTTTCGGGCAGCGCGCGAAGAGCGGCGTGGACTTCGTTTTCCTCGTTTGAGGAAAACTGATACGTCAGCTCCGGTGCGCCGAGGACGTCGCCCCCTACAAGCGAGACAGTTTTCTTCCGCCATGTGCTTAGTGTGATTTTTTTGCAATGGTTGAGAGTCGTGCGGATTAACCACGCCTTGCGATGCTCTTCATCTTTAAAGACAGGGTTTTTCCTGAAATAAACCAAGAACACCTCTTGAAAAACATCGTCTGCGTCGTGCTTACTGCGGGTATTGCTAAGAGCTACGCTGTAGACGGTTTTCTTGTATGTACTGATTATTTCATTAATTTCGTTATGCATAACTATAAAAATCCCCCCTCACTTAGAAGTACCGTGAGAGGGGAAAAAAGTTACAATATTTTTAAAAGTTTTTTACGCACTTACCAAAAGATTGGCGCGCCCCCGCCCTCGGGCATGAACCAGACGTTAATAAAATCGAAGCCGTCGAAATTATCAACATCGTGCGGATAGCAATTTTCAACGACGCCGTCCTGCAGCATAATAAAATCCCTTGTTCTGCCGCTCAGATTTATTATTAAACCGTCGAAATAACTGTTCGTTATCACGGCATCTTCTTTTTGCACAGCGGCGAAGCCGCCAATGTCGTGATACTGCGGGTCGTCAACACCAATAAAAATTGTCGCTGTTGAATAGCAGTCTGTGACAGCTCCGCCCTCTTGCACTCCAATGAACCCGCCTGCCCAAAATTCTTCTTGTTTTTGAATAATCACTGTTCCGTCAAAATAAGACGTGTCTATTTCTCCGTCTGTCCAGCCGACAAAGCCGCCGCCCGCAAATGTTCTGACGCTGTCGCCGTTAATAATCACTGTCCCCGAAGCGCGGCTTCCGCTTACCTCTGCACCCCTGCTGAGAGCCCCTATCAAGCCGCCTGTTATTTCCGCACTTGAAACATAGCAGGAAGACCAACTGTTCCTTATAGCAGTTCCGGATTCGCTTGCTTCACCAATCAAGCCGCCGATATTTGCCGATAAGCTGTTGATTGCCGATATGCTGCCCTCAGAATAGCAACCTGTGACCATGCTTGCGCCGTATATAAAACCGACTAACCCGCCCGCAAAAACGCCCGAATTTCCATTTATAACAGCGTTTACAACAGCATGGCTGTTAATTATACTGCTTCCCTGCTTCGCACTGCCGATGAGCCCGCCGAAGTTCGTGAACTCCTCTGCGTTTATTTCAAGGTCTAATACCGCAGAGCAATTCTCGATAATGCTTGAACGTAAATCGCCGATTAGTCCGCCGAGCGCGTTGGCATACTGATTGCATGAGGACGAAAAGCTTTCAACCGTTGCAGTGCAATTCACGATTCTGCTGTTACGCACGTCTCCGCCGAGCACGCCTGCGTTGGTTCTCGCAATTATGCTTACAGCTTCAATGTTCAAGCGGTAAATCTCCGCGCCGCGCATTTGCCCGAACAGCCCGACTGCGATTTCGTCAGGGCGGTTCAGCCACAGTCCGCTTATTGTATGCCCTGCGCCGTCAAAAATTCCGCCGAAATGCCCGCCGTTATACAGTCCAATCGGAAGCCAGCCCGCGCCGTCATTGTGCCCTGCGCCCGATTCCGAGAGGAATTCGCTTAAATCAATATCGTTTTTAAGTACGAAATAATGCTCGCGGTAGCTCGAGCCGTGTGCGACTTTTTCGGCAAGCTCCGCTAAGTCCTCCGCTGTTTTAATCAGAAAAGGAGAGTAGGCACTGCCGTCACCGTCTAAGCTCAGCTCTTCAAACGATTGACCGTAGAAATCATTGAGCAGCTCGCGCATTTCCGGCAGGTAAACAGTCCACAGATACAGCGCGATAACAATGCCGACAGTCAATATCGAGAGCAGTACTATTAATCTTGGTGTTAATATTTTACGCGGTTTTAATTCTTCCATAAATTAGATTTTAGCACATTATGCAAGAAAATGCAAGTGCTATTCGGGAATCTGCACATTCTCGCGGATTCCGCGGTAAACTGCGTATAATTTATTCCAGGTTATAGGTCCGACGTTTCCTGTCACCGGCAGGTTAAACTCCCGCTGAAACTCGGTGACAGCCCTGCGGTCGCTTTCGCCGAAGGTCCCGTCCTTTATAACAAAAGGTACGCTCGGGTGGAACGCGGCGATTATATTCATGAGAAACTGCATTTCCAGCACGTATTGTCCCTTTGAGCCCATTGACAGCGTAACATTCGGCGGCGTCTGCCCGATTGTGTACCTTATGCCCTCGCCGTTCAGCTCTGCAATGCGGGAAACAGCCGTGAATATGCTCGAAATCTTGTTCCATGTTGCCTGATTTACAACGCCGTTTGCAGGGAGGTTAAATATCCGCTGAAACGTCATGACCGCGTTCTGCGTTTCAAGCCCGAACACGCCGTCCGCGTTCCAAATTGCGGGAATAAGCGGGTAATTTGCGCGGATTCTGTTCAGGTCATTCTGTATGCGCCGCACGTCCGCGCCCTCGCTTCCGAGCCTGAGCGATTCGCCCGGGAAGGAGCTCGTTATGCCTGCGATGTTGTCGGTTTGGGTGAGCATGAGGTCGTCGGGGTAGTAGTAGCGCAGGATTCGGATTGCGCTGTAGCCTTGGTTCGCGAGATAAACCGTCCCCCACTGCGACATTCCCTGGCAGGTTACGGTTCTGCCGTCGCAGAACTGGGTGAAATACGGATTCCGAAACCCGTACCGATGCGCATAAACATTGAACAATTCATCGACAAGCACGCTTATGCTTTCGTAAATCGGTCCGCCGTATCTGAAATACTGGTCGTAGCTTGTGCTGTTGGTGATATCGAAATTATATCCGCGTGAGGGATACCATTCGGTGGAAAGGCGTTTTTAAGGAAGGTTGTAATTATAAAAAATTTTAACCTCGCAAATGCGCTTGCCATCAGCAATTTTAGTTTCATTGATTATAATTTTATCAACTAATAGGAACAGCATTTCGCGGTTGACAGGCACTGATTTATTAAAATCAAATTTGTTTGGAGCTTCGCTGTGTTTAATCTTTTTTTCTAATGCTTTTATAGATTTTTCGCAAGTGATTCTGTCCCGTTCGCACTTCATGATTTGCCGTTTAAATAAACTACCGGGGATTAACCCGCTTATTTTATCTTCATACAGACTTTCAATCAGCAGGTCAAGCTTTTCTATTTGCTTTTTGTGCTGTTCGAGTCCGCTTATACAAGTTGAATTTTTATTACTCTGCGCCATAAGTACAGCTTCGATTATACGTTGTTCGTCAAGCTGAACCAATTGCGTGTGCGCGCGGATTCGGTCAGCAACTAAGGCGGTCAGCGTGGTCTCGCTTATGCTGTGAATCGTGCAGGCGTTTTTGCCGCTGCGCGCATATGTGCCGCACATATAAGATACACGCACAGCTTCGCTTCCGTCCTTGCGTTTGCGGCGCTCCGTCTGACCGCGCAGCTTGAATCCGCAATCCGAGCAATACAATAAACCCGCGAACAAGTTAGCTTCGCCGTCGTTTCTTCGGCGGGATTTGTGCTTTTTGCGGGATAATGCTTGTACTCTTTCCCATAATTCACTGTCAATCAGCGGTTTTTGCGCCCCCTGCACGCGAATCCATTCGTCTCTCGGCTTATTTATCTGCTTCGGGTTTTTATAAGAGATTGTCCCGGATTTGCCCTGCACAAGATTCCCGATGTAAACCTCGCTTTTGAGAATATCCTTGACCGTGGTTTCAGTCCACAGGCGATTGGTTCGCCAAGGGTTTTTACTGCCCTTGCTCTGATAATAATATTCGCGGGGTGAGACGACAGCGTCACTGTTAAGCTTCGCCGCAATCGCTCTGTGGCTCATTCCCGAAGCCCGCATCTCAAAGATTCTACGGACAATCGGCGCAGTATTTTTATCGGGAATAAGCTTATGGCGGTTATCAGGCGATTTCATGTAGCCGTAAGGTGCATACGCACCCATATATTTGCCGTTTTCGGCGCAGATTTTCTTGACCGCGCGGACTTTATTGCTTGTGGATTTGCTATGCTGTTCGTTGAACCAATTGCGGAAAACCATCATGTCGTCAAGCTTTTCATTAAGTGAAATTAATTCGCAATTATGCTCCGGCAAGAATACCTCTGCAAGATTCCCCACTTCCAAGTAATTTCTGCCAAGGCGCGACAAGTCTTTAATCAGAATTGTGTTGATGTAGCCTTGCTTTACGTCTGCAATCATGCGCTTGAACGCCGGGCGATTTTGGTTAGTTCCGCTGAACCCGTCGTCCTGATAAACCTCTCGTAGCTCCCACCCCATATCTTCAACGTGCTTTGTAAGCATTAATTTTTGGTTTTCGATTGATGTTGATTCTCCGCTCCGTGCGTCTTCCTTGCTCAAACGTGCGTAAATCCCGACCTTGTAGTCCTTTAAGCTTAGCATATTTTTTATTCACCCTGTACAATTTTATAGAATTGCGCTTTGTCCTATGCCCCGTCCGCGCAACAATAAGAAAGCCCGCTATAAAAGCGGGCTTTCTTTATGCCGTATTAAATTAGATTTTTTCGATTAATCCTGCGATGAATCTGAGGATTTGCAGTACGTCTGCAGTTGTGTTTTCGCCCGGTTTGCCGTTCGCTACGAAGCTTTGAACAGCGTCGAGCTTTGTTATGCCTGCGATGTCGCGGAGCAGTGCGATTGCGTCTGCTGTAGTGACTTCGCCTGTGCCTGTGATGTCGCCTGTTTTACGTGCTATTACTAAGTAGCTTCCTGCTGAGGGGATATTGACTGTAGCTACGCCGTTTGCGCCGATTGCTACAGCTGATACTACTTCGATTTCGCCTGCCGCGTTGATTCTTACTAAGAGCGCGTTTTCGCCTGCTTGTGCAGCTGTGAAGTTAACTGTTCTTGCGCCTGCCGCTGTCGCTTGAATCGCTGCCGCGGGGAGAGTTCCTATAATCGCTGTTACGGTTTCTCTCGGAATCGTAAAGCCTGCGGGGAGAGGGATATTGCCTGTTCCTGCTGTTATTGCTGTGGGAGGAGGGAGGTCTTCGTCACCGCCTCCGCCTCCACCACCGCCGCCACCGCCGGTTTGTCTGTTGCGTTCTTCAACTTCTTGGCAAAGCGAGCAGGTTCTGGATTCTCTGTTGGTTGAGCCGATTCTCGCCCAGCTGCTCCATGAGTGTGCGCAGTCAGTGACAGCAGGGAATTTATATCCGCAGGTTGAGCAGGTTGCTCCGGGGGTGCTCGGTGAGCAGTTTGCTTTTTCGTCGCAGTTTTCGCAGGTATGCGTGCCGTCGCCATTGCTATCCCAGTCGTGACCTAATGCAGCTATCGGGGTTGCGCTTAATTCATCTCCGCATAATGTACATTCGGTGTAATTTTTGCCGCCTACAGTACAGGTTGCCGCGAGTGTTTTCAATGCTGAAGGAACACATATAAGTCTGTCTGTCGGTGTTCTTCTTATTGCTTCACAGTCTTGACATTCAAATACTTCTTCGCCGTCAGCGTCGCAGGTTGCGGCTGTTGAAAGCTCCAGTGATGAATCTGTTGCGAATTTATGAGCTCCGCCGTTACAGTTAACGTCGCCGCCTGTAATGGTTTGTACTTGTTCATCGTCGCAAGTATTACAGGTTCTTGTGCTCTTCTGACCGTTTGCTGTATCTTCCCATGCGCTCCAGTCGGTCCAGTCGTGACCTGTTGATAAGATTACGTCTGTTTGTTTTTCTTCACAGCCTGAACGTGCACATACTCTGCTTTGCGAGCCATTGGTTAAACAGGTTGCGGGAGTATCTTCTGTCCATGCGCCGGTGAAGCTGTGTCCTAATACAGGGAGGATTCTTGTTTCAAAATGGTCTTCACAGCTGCGGCAATCTCTGCGCTCTAAGCCTGTAGTTGAGCAAGCTGCAGCAGTTATAACCTTCCAAGGACCCATGATAGAGTGAGTACATTCGCCATCGTTACAATCGGGGCAGGGGCAGTTACAAGGACAATCGCCGCTTCTGCCTAATTGTTCAATGATTATGCTTTCGATGGTATAATTCGCAGTCGTTCCGGTACGTACACGAATTCTGTGTCCGTCTGCGACTTGATTTGAGCCGTTAATATCAGGCATTACGCTGTCGAACTCGAAAACGATACCGGTTCTGCTTCCGTTTTGCGTCGGGGTGTTCCAGACATTACCTTCGCCGCTCAGCGGGAAGTGAGCTTGGAATAAATCGGAGCCTGTTGTGCTTCCTACTACGGTCATTCTGTATGTTTCGTTCGGTAAGAGGTCTAAATCTCTTAAGTCTACGTCTATGGATACCCAGTCATTTGAACGACCGGAAATTTGCAGCTTGCCGTCCACGTAGGTCAGAGTGGGTGTTCCTGCGCGTACTACACCGCCGACGGAAGCATCAGTCTTGCCGAGTTCTTCTACGAATTCGGGAGTGATTTCCAGTTCCCACATTGTTATGGTTTCGGTGGGTTCTGCTCCTTCGGGAGGACATACGCATATACATTCGATAATGCCTTTACAATCGTTACATACGCCGCACTCACCGTAAGGCGGGAAGCAGAATACGCAACCACATTCGCCACATTCATCGCTTACTTCTACAGGTATCCAACGGAAAGTTAAGCTTTCTTGATTGTGCGTGTCGGGAGGAAGAATAACCATTATGTCTTTAACTTCGGGTCTCGCTCTTGTGTTGAGTAAGCCACCGTCGCTACTGCTTATATTCGTCCACTCGATTCCGCCGTCAAGGCTGTATTGAAGTCTTGCGGCGATTAATTCACAGCCGAGTGCTCTGTAGCTGAAGTAGAGTTTTAAGTCTTTATAGTCTTCTGTGTCAAATTCTACTTTTTCGCCTAAGATTGCTACATCGTGTGTGCCTATTGCTTTTTCATCAACAACAGGGATTAAATCAGGATGAGTGTTACTGATGTATGCTCTGCTGATGATTCCGAAGAACTCATCCATTAAGCGTCCGTTTGCCAAGCCGCCGGGGTCAGTGGCAATTATCATTTGGTGCCCCGAGGCATATAATGTTGTTTTGTTGTATCCGGGGTGAGGAAGGAATCTGTTGTGGTTATCGCCTGCGCCTGATACATATGCTTCTGCGGGCCAAACATCGGGGTCATCCAGGTCAACAACGAGTCTCCATACGCCTTTTTCTGCGTCGTAGGTAGTATCGTCAGTATGGAATCTTTGTGTATAAGCCCAAAATCTACTGCCGACCTGCTCGGTGAGTTCGCCGATGTACGGGCCTGTAGCCGAGCCGCGGAATTCTGTTCCGGCAGGGAATAAACGCTGCATAGCTACGTGCTCCAAGCCTTCAGGCTGACCTGTTTCAGAGCTTACGCCATTTCTGCCGTCCTGTAATATTATACCGAACCATCCCGGTTCCTCAGTGAATTCAAACAGCATATAACGCATTTCGTTTTCACGCATTAATGTGCCGTTTGCCTGTTGCCCTGTTACAGGGTTTACGAATCTGTTTTGTGACCAGCCTACCTGGTTATCTGCTCCGCCCCAGTTTTGGTCGGGGGCTACTGTTAACGGTACGTTAACAATGAAGATGTCCTCTATGTTTATAGCCGGAGCATCAAAAGGTGCAAATGCTGCAGCTAACTGTGCGAAGTCTGCCGGTTCAAATTCAAGGAAGTCGAAGCAGTCTTCATCATATGCCGCGCCGCCAAAGCTCATGAATCCTGCAAGAGGAGCGATAGCGGGACCAATAGCTGCGTTGATTGTAACGTTTAACGTAACATTCAAGTTAACATCGGCAGTATTTGCGATGCCGGGGATTAACATTACTGTTCCGTTTACTACGAAGCTTTGAACGGTTGTTGTTGCGGGATTATAAACAACATCGCTTAAATCCCAGTCAACAGGTGCGAAGCGTGTGCGGGAATCGCCTGCTACTGTGATACGTGTTGCAGACGGTAATGTCGCGCGTACAATTGCAGGATTTACGCCGTTCGGGTATGCAATATTGCCTATTGCACCGCTTGTGCCGGCTGCAGTTGTAACTGTACCTGCGCCTGTTACGAATGAGTTTGTGGCTACGCCGCCAACAGCTGTTAATTCTATAGGCTCATGCTCATCACCCGCAATTTGAACGTGGAAAGGCTGGGTGTAAAGAACGCCTGTGTCGCTTACTAATGTAGCGCGAACGTAGCTGTAAACAGAGAGCTGATGGTCTGCTAAGTCGATGGTTTTACCTGCAGCATAGGTTGTGTCAACAATGTGAACACCGTCCGCTATCCAGATAATTCTGCTTGTGTCTTCAGCGTCGATTGTAATTTTGTTGCCGTCTACTTTTATTTCATTGATAGTCGGAACAGGCTGACTGTGGTCGAAGTTTATTGTGCCTCTGGTCGGATTAATTCCGAGTTGACGGTCAACTCTGGTCACTGCGAAGAACGCGCCGCTTTCCATCGCGTATCTTGCCTGTGCTTGTGAAAGCTCGGTCATAAGCATGAGGTTGTAGGAGAAGCCTATGTCCGCGTTAGCGTGAGAGTCGTCATCTGAGAAGCCCCAGACAAATCTGCCGTTAGGTGCAGTCATTTGCAGGATATTATCCCACAACGGTCTGTCACCGTAAGACTCGCCGTCTTTCTTGTTAATGATTTCCATACCAATGAGAGCAGGGAATTCATTGTATAATTCTACATAAGGAGTATACATAGCCGGATTGTTAGAAATTGCAAATGCGGCTCTCCAGTTTGCCATAGTGTGGGCAAGGGTGTATCTACCCGGGTGGTTAATACGGATTATACCGCCTGCATTTGTGATTGCTTGGTATGCTTCTCTTGCGTTTGTTCCGGGAGCTGTAGGTACTGCGGTAGACCAGTATGAGTTTGTATGGTGTGAGCCAAGCACTCCGCCTACATTGATTCTCGGGTTATCGTTTTCAGTGGTGTGCGGTATGAAGAGCATACCTGCCGCACCATCGCGTCCTAAGCCTGCTTCCATTTCTGCGATTCTCGCAGTAGTCAAAAGAGTTGCAGTCTCTACGCCGCTACCACCGGTACGGGGAGTATCGGGTGTCGCGTTAAGTCTGGTATGGTCTGTATAGGTTACAATGTGGTAGCCTTTGTTATAATGGTCTTCTGCTACCTGGATTGTAGTGTTTGAACCATCGGAGCTTGTTGTGTGTACGTGGTTAGCCGATTTGAACTGATTGATAGTATCCCAGTCAATATCGTCATAAGGGCTTGTGATTGTGTAACTGATGCTCGGAGCTTTTGTTCCCGCTGTAACTGTAACAGTCATTTCTGTCCAGAAAGAGGGGTCAGCTGCCGCCGCGGCTCTGATTGTTGCTGTGCCGGGGTTCATGCCTCTGATTACAAAGCCTGTTGTTTCGTTCTTGCTGTTAAGAACAGGAACTACTCTTGCGATAGAAACATCGCTGGAGCTCCATATTACATCTTCATTGCCTCCCGCAGCACGAGTATGAACGATAGGAGCTAAAACAGTTTCTCTTGCTCTTTGTTCAATCTCTAAAGTAGCGGGGTAAAGCGCGCCGATTGCTAAAATCGGTGAATTGATTGAATCTCTGGTCGTTTCGCCTAACTGGAAGCCGCTGACAAGAGTAATGTCGTATGCTTCAAAGCTCTCGTCGTCTATTTCGTAGTTGGCGGGACGGCTACTTGGGTCAATAACAAGTATCGCAGATGCGCCGGCAAAAGTATCTGCGGTAGCCGGAACGCGCACGTGATAAGTTCCTGCGCGGAGACCCGCGATTGTCGGGCTGACAACAGGCAACCAAGCAATTGCGCCGACTCTTTGATATTCGTTGCCGATTGTTGCGCCTGTGATTCTGCCGTTGAATTCGCCGTTTGATGTGTTAGTCTTAGAAAGACCTGTGGGTTCTGTGGGACGTGTCGGAATTTCAAGAAGCTGCGGAGAATCTTCGTTACCTACGCGAACGATAGTAACTTCTTTTCCGAACCAAGCCGCTTGAATCGGAACGATGCCGCCTGTAGCCGCTGTTACGGGTACATCGTCGATTAAGTAATCAACATTACGGATAAGTCCTGTAAGGTTTGATGTCATGAAGTCGTATTCTGCACGAGGAGTAGGGTCGCCGCATGAGCAGATAGCATCAGCAACATAAATTCTGATGTCGCTATAACTTACGATTGTGCCTACGCCACCATTGTTAACGATAGCTACAGCTACTTCACCATGAGACTCTGCGAAGAAATCGTTGTCGGGAGGTGTTGCTCTGTCATAAACTGAACTGTCATAAGTAAATTCATAAGTAAATCTTGAACCACTGCGAGAGGTCGCTTCATAAGTGCTTCCGGGATTTGCAGCAGTAGGAGCGCGGAAACGTATAGCTGTTGCGGGTTCTCCCGCAGGAGTTACTGCTGTTACTTCAAGACGATATTTAACACCGTCTTCCGGAGCAAAGCCTGCTACCGAAGGATTGCCCGAGCCTGTGCCTTGAGTGATTATGTTTAATCTTTCACCGTTGCCTCCTGCTTGATGTCTGAGGGAGGAGGGAGTGCCGGGGGTAATCATAAGACCGACATCAGCGTGAGTTGCTTCGTTGATAGCTCCCGCGCCAGGCGTTCTGGAGCTGCTTATAAGGAAGCCCATAGTCTGACCGAAGTTAGAAATATAGTGTCTTCCGCTGCGAGCAGAAACCGCACCCTCTAAGTTCGGCGCCCAAACAGGCGTACAAACTTGACAGCAGGTGCATTCTGCGTCAACTTTAAAAATTTGGAAATCGCTGAAACGTACAGTTGTATTAGCCGCGCCTTGAACAACTATGCCGATAGCGGCTCTGCCGTTGTCGCTCGGCCAATCGTTTATATCAGCGGGAGAGGTAAACTCTTTGGTAAATCTCATAGTACCTGCGGGGAAATTTTCACTTCCTGTGGGGTCTACACCGTCTAAACGGAAACGTATAGCGTCTGCACCGAGTGCGCCGCCTGCGTCATTCGTCGCTGTGAATTCAAGACGGTATTTTGTTTCGGTTTCGGGTATAAATCCGGCTGCCGCAGATGAAAATTCATGCGTGCCGCCAACATTGATTTGTACTCTTCTGCTTGTACCGCC
>Ga0123356_10001192_pt1 | contig 28796 bp, 23 predicted proteins | sample TergutEmb28metaG_2_FD_92546 | JGI IMG/M metagenome (GOLD analysis project Ga0123356, IMG submission 92546) | Embiratermes neotenicus P3 segment gut microbial communities from Petit-Saut dam, French Guiana - Emb289 P3 | ecosystem: Host-associated > Arthropoda: Insects > Digestive system > Gut ...
ATTTGATGCGCTTACTTCTCACGATATAACTTATGTGGGCATTATTCAAACGGCAAAGGCAATAGGGCTAACTAAATTTCCTGTGCCTTATGTGCTAACAAATTGCCATAATAGCCTTTGCGCCGTGGGCGGAACGATCAATGAGGACGATCATGTTTTCGGACTTTCCGCTTCAAAGAAGTACGGCGGAATTTATGTTCCTGCGAATCAAGCGGTTATTCACACATTTATGCGTGAACAGTTTGCAGGCGGTGGCAAAATGATTTTGGGAAGCGATAGCCACACACGATACGGCGCACTTGGTTGCCTTGGAATCGGTGAGGGCGGGCCTGAACTCGTGAAGCAGATTATCGGCAAAACTTACGATTTAATGTACCCCGATATTATCGGCGTTAAACTTTCGGGTGCGCCAAGGAAAGGCGTTGGCCCGCAAGATGTCGCGCTTTATATAATTAAGAATACCTTTAAATCTGGCTTTGTTAAGAACAAAATAATGGAATTTTTCGGGGACGGCATTAAAAATTTGCCCATGGAATTCCGCCACGGAATAGATGTTATGACTACCGAAACCACCTGCCTAAGCAGTGTGTGGGAAACAGACGAACTCACGAAGAAATATTTACAAACGCACGGCAGGGCGCATGAATTCAAAAAGCTATCCGCAAAGGGCGCGGAATATGACGGCTTGATTGAGGTGGATTTATCCAAAATTGAACCAATGATTGCGCTTCCTTTCCACCCAAGCAATGTGTACACGATTAGGGAACTTTTAGAAAATCCGCATGAGATTTTGAAAAAATGCGAAGAGGAAGGGCGCGAACTTTTAAATAGCAAGAATTTCAATTTAACCGATAAGATTACTAAGGACGGCAAAATAAAGGTTCAGCAGGCGGTTATTGCAGGTTGCGCAGGCGGTACTTATGATAACCTTTACGAAACTGCAAGCATTTTAAAAGGCAAGGCAGTGGGGGGCGATATTCAATTAAGCGTTTACCCCGGTTCGCAACCTGTACACCTTGATTTGGTTAAAAAAGGCATGATAGCGGAACTGATTAAATCGGGCGCGGTAATCAAGCCTTGCTTTTGCGGGCCGTGCTTCGGCGCAGGCGATGTACCTGCAAACAACGCGCTTTCAATAAGGCATTCCACAAGGAATTTCCCCTCGCGCGAAGGTAGCAAACCAAGCGATAATCAGATTGCTTCAGTCGCCCTTATGGACGCCCGTTCAATTGCGGTAACCGCGCTTAACGGCGGAATTTTAACCTCTGCGCTTAATTTTGATTACGATAACCGCATTAAGCCATTTGAATTTGACGGTTCGGTTTATAAGAATAAAGTGTTCAGCGGATTTAACCAAGAAAGCCCGAATGAACCTCTTATTTACGGCCCTAATATCGCCGATTGGCCCGAACAAATTCCTTTAACTGATAATATTATTTTAAAGGTAGCCACCGTAATCAATGACGCGGTAACCACCACAGACGAATTGATTCCCTCAGGCGAAGCGTCCTCTTACCGCAGTAATCCCTTAAGGCTTGCGGAATTTACCCTGTCGCGAAAAGCCCCCGATTATGTGGGCAAAGCAAAAGAGGTTTTGCAGGCGGAAACCGAAAGAAGAAAGACGGGCAAGCTAAATCACGAGTACACCAAGGCAATAGAATTGGTTGGCGGATTAAGCGGAAGTGTGTCTATCGGCAGTGTGATTTATGCAAATAAACCGGGGGACGGCAGTGCAAGAGAACAGGCCGCGTCTTGCCAAAGAGTGCTTGGGGGCTTAGCTAATATCGCCACGCAATATGCCACAAAACGGTACCGTTCTAACCTTATAAATTGGGGAATGATTCCTTACACTTACGATAACAGCGTGCCTCTTGAATGCGGTGATATAATTATTATTAAGAATGTAAAGCAAGGTTTAACCGATTTAAAAAGCGAAGCAAACATTGTTAGGAACGGCAAAGTTTTTAGCGTTCGGCTAACCTTGGACGCGTTTTCGGATACCGAAACAAGCATTTTGCTTGCAGGCTGTTTGATAAATAGGGATAGAACATAAAATGAGGATGCAGGTTGCAGGATTCGGGTTGCAGGGTTGGAATCTAAATATCATTATTGAATAAGTACGAAGTACAAGGTAGGAAGTACGAATTGTGGAATTATCCATAATTTGTATTTTATATTTCATATTTCATATTTTTCTTCAAAAAGGAATACCATGGAAGATAAAAAATACTTAACAAGAAAAAATTACATAACCTTTCCCCTTGCAGGAATGGGGCTGAACTTTATGGGTTCGTTTGTGAACACGGTTATATTGATTTTTTATACCGAAATTTTGCTTGCGCCTTACAAAGAAATTATCCCCATATTTGTGGTTATTTCGGTAATCACCGTGTGCGTGAATCTTTTTGATGCGGTTAACGATCCGTTCATGGGCATGATTATTGATCGCACAAGAACGCGGTTCGGGAAGATTCGCACCTTTCTTTTAATTACCATTATACCAATAAGTTTAATGACGGTGGTTTTATTCTTAGCACCTGCCAATGCTTCTTTAGGCGCAATACTTGCCTTTATTGTTATCACATATTTCGTGCAAAGCACTGTGTATAGCTTTTGCGATGTCCCTATGGCAGGTATGTCCGCCGCAATTACCCCCAATCCAGACGAAAGGGTTACTTTTATCACCGTGGTGCGCATAATCGGCCCGATAGGCGCGGCTTTACCGCTTGTGGCAATCACGATATATCAATGGATAGTAAAAATCCCCCCTGCCACAGATCCTTATTGGGCAGAAACGGGCTTAAGTTGGGCAACCGCCATAACTCAAAGGAATATAATTCTTGCAATCGTGGCGGGTGTTGTGGGTGGCGCGCTTTATTCACTCGCGTTTTTCGGGAACAGAGAACGCGTTGATGTTCTGAAGCAAGCACCGCCGAAATTCAAAGAAAACTTTAAAATTATCGCTGAGAATAAGCCTGCGCTTTTGTTCCTATTCTCAAATATACTGGGTGCATTAAGACCGCTTGCCGCTTTTATGGCAGGTTATGTGGCACTCGGAATGTTCGGCAACGATGCGGATTTAGTTTGGCTAAATGCGCTTTGGGCTTTCCCCGGATTTGCGTTCGTGTTCTTTAATCCTAAAATTTATAAGAAAATGGGTGGCAAAAAAATGTACTTAACCCTGACTTTTGCGGGGGCTTCATTGTGCATAATTTTTGGAATTATAGGGATTGCGGGTGGCTTAGCCGTGTTCGGAAGTTTTGCATTTTTAATGATTTATATGCTGTTTACAGGCATACCTTTCAGCATGGTAAGCAATATAAACGGTGTACTTCTTGCCGAAACGGTGGATTATATGGAATGGAAAACGGGCAAGCGCACAGACGCGGTTACAATGTCATTAAGCACAAGCCTTATGAAATTCACAGGGGCAATTCAAATGGGCATTGCTTTGCTTGCCCTTCAAGTTATCCGTTGGGTGCCTGTGGGTTCGCTAAATTACGCAGGGCAATCCAAAGCAACGCTTACAGGGCTTTTTGTGATAATTTCAATTGTGCCTGCCTTAGCCTGGATACTAAGCGCAATACCAATGTTTTTCTATAAATTTTACGGCGCAGAACGCGAAAGGATTTACAAAGAACTTTCCGAACGCCGTGCAGAAATAGCCAAAAACGAAGAGGACGCCGTCAAAACAACCGAAGTCGCACCGCAGGAAGCGTTGGCGGAAAGCGCAACGCATAATGAATCGTAATTAATATTTGCACTTATACTGTTGCAACTTTTAAGGCTTTTACTTTATAATTTAGCTATAACTATTATTTACCTGCCTTTATATTTAAATTAAAGGCAATAAAGACAAGGAGAACGCAAGTGGAAAAGAGATTGATGCTTGGTAACGAGGCTATCGCGCGCGGTGCGTGGGAAGCGGGGGTAAGAGTGGTTTCCGCTTATCCGGGAACGCCGTCCACAGAAATAACCAAGTACGCTTCCGAATATAAGGAAATGTACGCGGAATGGGCGGTTAATGAAAAGGTGTCCGCAGAGGTTGCTATCGGCGCGTGCTATGCAGGCGCGAGGGCAATGTGTTGCATGAAGCATGTGGGTGTGAATGTGGCGGCAGATCCTTTCTTTACCGCGTCTTACACAGGCGTGAACGGCGGTTTGGTTATTATCGTGGCAGATGAACCCGCCATGCACAGTTCTCAAAACGAACAGGATAGCAGATATTACGCAAAATCCGCGCATATTCCTATGCTTGAACCGTCAAACGCGCACGAGTGCAAGGAATTTGTGAAAATTGCATTCAAAATGAGTGAGGAATACGACACACCTGTTTTCGTAAGGTTAACCACAAGAACGGCGCACAGCCAAGGCTTTGTGAACATTACGGATAGGGAAGAACTTCCCTTAAAGCCGTATGTGAAAGATCCTAAAAAATATGTAATGATGCCGTTAATGGCAAGGGGCAGGCACATTGAGGTTGAAAAGCGCGAAATCCGCCTTGAAAAAGATGTGGAAAATTCACCGCTTAACACCGTGGAATTTAGAGATAAAAAGGTGGGAATTGTTTGTTCGGGCGCGGTTTATCAATATGTGAAAGAAGCAACTAACGCTTCAATTTGCAAGTTAGCGAATGTGTATCCCATTCCTGTGGGCTTTGTGAAAAAGTTTGCCTCTGAGGTTAGCGAACTTATAGTTTGCGAAGAACTTGAACCGTTTATTGAAGAAACCTTAAAGGTTCACGGAATTAAGTGCCACGGCAAGGAAATTTTTGGCAAGCAAGGCGAACTTTCGGTGGCTTCAATCAGAAATAAACTTTACGGAATTACCGTGCCGAATGCGGATTTAACCTTACCGCAACGCCCCCCAGTAATGTGCGCAGGCTGTTCGCACAGAAGCGTTTTTTACATACTTAAAAAATTAAAAGTGGTGGTATCGGGTGATATCGGTTGCTACACAATGGGTGCTTTGCCACCGCTTGAGGCAATGGATTTGTGCCTTTGCATGGGTGGCGCGATAACCATGGCGCACGGCTACGATAAGGCGCGTTCGCCCCACACTAAAAATATGGTTTCGGTTATGGGTGATTCCACCTTTGTTCACAGCGGAATCACGGGGCTTATCAATGCCGTTTATAATAAGGGGATAAGCACTCATTTAATTTTGGATAACGCAATCACAGGCATGACTGGGCATCAGGAAAATCCTGCCTCAGGCAAAACCATTATCGGCGAAGAAACCCACCTGCTTGATTTGGAACTTCTTTGCAAGGCGATAGGGGTTAAGAGGGTGCAGGTTGTGGACGCATTTGACTTAAAAGCAATTCAAACCGCGGTTAAAGAAGAAATGGCGAAAGACGAGGTTAGCGTGATAATAATCCGCCGTCCTTGCGCGCTTATGCTAAAAGGCGCAAAGCCGAACGGCATGAAGATTAACGAAAAATGCAAAAATTGCAAAGCCTGCATGGCAATCGGTTGCCCCGCAATTAGCAATAACAACGGCAAAATTAAGATAAATTCCGAACAATGCACTGCGTGCAAAGTGTGCGCAGGGCTGTGCGGATTTAACGCTATAGAAGAAATCAAATCTTAATATTATATAAGGTTAGGGAAATTGATTATGGAAAACAATTTAAATATATTGATCGCAGGCGTAGGGGGGCAAGGCACGCTTCTTGCAAGCAGAATCCTTGGTAGCCTTGCTTCCGAAATGGGGCTTGATTGCAAGGTTTCGGAAATTCACGGAATGTCCCAAAGGGGCGGAAGCGTAACCACTCATGTAAGGATTTCAAAGGAAGTTTTATCCCCTGTAATCACAGAGGGTGAGGCGGATTATCTTTTGGCATTTGAAAAGTTGGAAGCATTTAGATACCGCCATTATCTTAAAAAAAGCGGGCTTCTTATCTGCAACGATCAAGAGTTAATGCCCGTACCCGTTATAATCGGTGTGGCAAAATATCCCGAAAATATATTTGAAAAACTTAAAGCGGAAGGCTTTAATGTTAAAATTATAAGCGCGCTTGCACTTGCCAAAGAGGCAGGTAGCATTAAAACCGTGAATGTGGTTATCTTGGGCGCGGTTATGAAAATCATGGGTGTGGATTACAAAACTGCGGTTAGGGTTGCCGAAGCGGTTGTTCCCAAAAAATTGTGGGAAGTGAATAAAAAAGCATTAGAATTAGGATATCAATGTACTATCAAGAGCGTTTAGAATGTATGGCGCGTGAGGAAAAGCGCGCGCTTCAAAGTGAAAGGTTAATCAGCACGGTTAAGCTGGTTTATGAAAGTGTTCCTGCGTACCGCAAAAAAATGGATCTTGCAGGGGTTAAGCCGTGCGATATTAAGTCTATCAGCGATATAGTTAAATTGCCGTTTACCACCAAGCAAGATTTGCGGGACGGCTATCCTTTCGGTATGTTTTCAGCCGATATGGAAGATATTGTGAGGGTTCACGCGTCAAGCGGAACTACGGGCAAACTCACCGTGGTGGGTTACACGGAAAACGATATTAAAATTTGGGCTGAGTGTTGCGCGAGATCTTTAGCGGGCGCAGGCGGTACTAAAAAATCCTTGCTTCATGTGGCTTACGGCTACGGGCTTTTTACAGGTGGCTTGGGGCTTCATTACGGCGGTGAGCTTTTGGGGCTTTCGGTTGTGCCTGTTTCGTCTGGAAACACAGCGCGCCAAATTCAGCTACTAAAGGATTTTAAAACTGATATAATCTGTTGCACCCCCTCTTACGCGGTTTTCCTTGCAGACGAATTGGAAAAAGCAGGCGTTGATCCCAAGGAATTAAGTTTAAAATCAGGGCTTTTCGGCGCAGAACCGTGGACTGAGGAAATGCGTAAAGATATTGAAAAAAGGCTTAATTTAAAGGCGTACGATATCTATGGGCTTTCCGAAATCCTTGGGCCGGGGGTGGCAGGCGAATGCGAAAAGCAAAGCGGTTGCCACATTTGGGACGATCATTTTTACCCCGAAATCGTACATGAAAAAACCTTAAAGCCCCTTGCAGACGGCAAGGCGGGCGAACTTGTGTTTACCACGCTTACCAAAGAGGGTATACCTCTTATAAGGTATCGCACGCGCGATATCACCGCTATCACAAATGAACCCTGCCCCTGCGGAAGAACTTCGCCGAGGATTAAAAGGATTGCAGGGCGTTCAGACGATATGCTGATTATCCGCGGTGTAAATATCTTCCCTTCTCAAATTGAAAGCGTGCTTATGTCGGCAGATAGCAGGGTTGCCCCCCACTACCATATTATTACGGATAGGGTAAATAACCTTGATATTTTGGAAATAGAAGTTGAGCTAAATGACGGCGCGAACTTTGACGAAATTAAAACCGTGGAAGAAATCACAAAAAAACTAACTGTAGAAATCGCCTCTGCAATCAGCGTTGTGCCTAAGGTACGCCTTGTGTCCACAGGTAGCATTAAGAGAAGCGAAGGAAAATCAGTTAGGGTAACCGATAGAAGAAAATCATAACGCTAAGGCGCGTGCAAGGAGGGAAAATGCTTGTAAATCAAATTTCAGTGTATCTTGAAAACAGGACGGGAAGGGTGGCAGATTTTTCCCGCGTGCTTTTTGAGGCAGGAATAAATATTAAAACAATGTCTATTGCAGACACTGCCGAGTACGGCATTTTGCGCGCGGTAACGGATAATAATGATAAAGCGGTAAGCATTTTAAAGCAAAACGGCTTTAACGCTTCGTCCACAAATCTTGTGGGCTTTGAAGTTCAAGATAAAGCGGGCGAAATGTTTAAGGTTTTAAAAATCCTTGAAAATGCTTCCATAAATATCAGCTATCTTTATTCCTTCACAAGGGAAACGGATAAATCCGCAATAATCCTTTTAAAGGTAAGCGATAATGAAAAGGCGTTAACCGCCATGGCGGAAAACGGCGTAAAGGTATTTGGTGGATAATCTCAAAGCACAGCTAAGGAATAAGGCAAAAGAGATTATTGTAGCGGATATTGCCGAAAAAACCGCAATAATTGTAGCCAAGGCTACCAAATTACCGCAGTTTTTAACCGCGAAATCCGTTTGCTTTTATATGGCTAAAGGTTGCGAACCAAATCTTAATGCGCTTATTGAATTATCGTTCGCTTTAGGCAAAGAGGTTTTTGTGCCAATAACCTCAGATATTATCAGGCTTGCAAGGATAGACAGCGAAACCCAATTTGTAAGCAAAAAGTTTAATATCAAAGAACCACTAAACCCTTGCGTAGTTGATATTATTCCAAGTATTATGTTTATCCCTATGGTTGCTTACGATTCTTCACTTACTAGGCTTGGGCATGGTAAAGGATATTACGATAGGTTTTTAAAAGATAAAGCAACCTTTAAAATCGGTGTTGCTTTCAGTGATTTTGAGGTAGAAAAAGTTCCAAATGATTGCCATGATATAAGCATGGATATAATTATAGCTGATAAATAAGTGCAATATGAGAATAATAGGCGGAAAATTTAAAGGGCGCACCCTTATTAGCCCTCAAGGTAATGCGGTAAGACCAACCACAGATAGAATTAAGGAAGCAATCTTTAACCTTGTGCAAAATGAGGTGCTGGGGGCTAAGGTTCTTGATTTGTTTTCGGGTAGCGGTGCAATCGGCATTGAGGCACTTTCGCGCGGTGCTAAAAGTGTGGATTTCGTGGATAACGCTAAAATTTCCATAGACGCGCTTTCCAAAAATCTTGAAAAAGTGCAGGGCGAAGTAAGCGTGGTATTTAGGGATTACCGTTCAGCCTTGTCTGATTTTGCCTTAAGGGGGCATGAATACGACTTAATATTTTTAGATCCCCCTTATAATAAAAATATTGAATCGGACGCACTTAAAATAATTTCGGATAAAAATATTTTGAGTGCCAACGGCACAATAATTCTTGAAAGGGATAGGGGCGCGGAAGCATTTATTCTGCCCAAAAATCTTGCGGAAGTTGATTCGCGTGATTACGGCGGAACAACGATTAAGCTAATCAAACGCGCCACCAAATGCGCCCTCACAGGCACATTTGACCCTTTTACTTCGGGGCATTTTTACCTCTTGGAAAAGGCACTTCGGGAATATGATATTTGCTATATCGCGCTTTTGAATAATCCTGATAAAGAACCGCTTTTTCCTATAGATAAGCGCGTGGCGATTATTGAGAAAAGTGTAAAGGAATTTAAAAAGCGCGTAAAGATAATTCCATTCAGCGGTACGGCTATTGACTTTTGCACGGAAAACGGTATAGAATATATTGTGAGGGGTGTAAGGGATAAAAAGGACACCGCTTATGAAAACGAAATGGCGGAATATAACCTTAAAAACGGCGGTATTAACACAATTATTTTTGAGGCAAACGAAGCAAGCGTAAGCAGTTCTTTGGTTCGCGAAAAACTTAAAGAGGGCAAGGACATATCGGGGCTTGTGTGTGACGGCGCGAAAAAGGAAATTCTTAACGGGGTACGAAAATGGAAGATTTAGACGATTTAATTTTACAGCTTGAAAATGAAATTTCTCACGCAAGACGCCCCATGCTTTCCGCAGGGGTAATCGTGGATTCCGAAAAAATGCTTGGCATTATTCAAAGGATAAAGGAACTGCTTCCCGATTCCGTGGCAGAGGCAAAGTACATTATTGCCACCTCTGAAAAGCGCAGGCAGGACGATATTCAGCACGCGCAAAACATGGTTATTAACGCGAAACAACGCGCGCAGGAAATAGTGAACGAGCATCACATTGTGGCGCAAGCGCGCTACGAGGCAGACGGTATTGTGAAAAACGCAAAGGAATATGCCAACCGCATTGTAAGCGGTGCTAACAGGGAAATTTATGAGCTTTTAACCGAAACGGAACTTCATATTCAAAAATCTTTAACCCTAATTTCCAATGCGAAAAAGGGCGGTGCTTCGCCACCGCAAGGGGAATGATTTTTTAGTGCGCACCAATTAAAACACAAAAAAACAAACCGCATAAGCCAAGCAAAAACTTATAAACGCTTGGCTTATTTTTGTTAGAAAAATATATCTAAACTTAATTTTACACTTGGATAAAAATGCAGACGATTGAAGAATCACGGATAATCCGCCAAAGGAAATTAACGCGGAAAGCAAAGGGACAACAAGCCTTAAATTGCCTATTTCTGAAAGGAAAAGCGCACCGCGCGTAACCTCAATTAAGCCCACAAGAACGCCCGAAGAAACCTCTTTTTTCACGCCGATTTTGCTTAAAATTTCTTGCGCAAAATTTAGGATTTGCGCGTGCTGTAAAAACACGGTAACCATTCCGAACACCGCAATCAGCCCGCCTGCCACCGCCACGGCAAACACACCGCTGTTCACAGCTTCACTCAAAACCCCATCATAGCTTTTTGGCGTCAGCGGTTTAAGTTCACTTAAAGGGGGGCTTTTGGGCTTAAATAATATGCCGTTTAAAATCGCGCCTGCAAAGTGCGTAAGCAAAATTATCAGCCCCGCAAGGTAATTATTTAAAAACCCAACTGCCACCGTTCCCAAAATAAACAAAGGGCCAGAAGTGGAAGAAAACGCAATTATGCCCTTAGCTTCCGCGCGTGAAATTAAGCCGTTTTCATATGAATCCGCTGTGATTTTCGCCCCCACAGGATAGCCCGAAAGCAAACTCATAATCAGCACATATCCGCCTATCGGCGGTGCATTAAACATATGTTTCATGGGCTTTTTCATGAGTTTCGCTAACCCGTCCGCCCCGCCCAAAGAAGTAAGCAATTTGGTAAAAAAGAAGAAAGGAAACATGGCAGGTAAAACCGCCCTCACAAATAGCTTAAACCCGTCCGCCACCGCCCCCATATAAACCTCGGGAAACAAAATCAACAGCACCATAAAAAATGCCGTAACCAAAATTCCAAAATATCGCGTCAGCTTCACATAATAGCATATTTCCGTCCGCATTTAAAAATGAATCTCAAAATCAAAACAAAAGAATATCGCAGTGCAAATTTTTACGCGGTGTTATGCTTTACAAGTCCGCAACAATTATAGTAAAATAATTCTAAAGGAAAGATGGCAGAGCTTGGTTGAATGCGCACGACTCGAAATCGTGTTTGCCAGCGATGGCAACAAGGGTTCAAATCCCTTTCTTTCCGCCAATTTTTTTAAAGTCCGAACTCTTAGGGTTCGGATTTTTAATTTAATGTTTAAACTGCTTTTAACCTATGATATAATTAATGTAGAAAATTGGAAAAAATTACCAAAAATTACCGCATAACTTTGTTCTTTAAAATTTAGCGCGAAAACAAAAAATCGCGCCTCAGCGCGAAAGTTTGAAACCCATTGGTTTTGAAATTTGGAACAAGTTATGTTATTTGAACTCGTAGTGTAATTCCTAATTCCAATTATAACAGAAGAAAAAGGGGAAGTCAATACTAAAATGGAAAAAGAATTAAATGAAAGCAAGAAATTGTATATCGGGCTTGATATAGGCACGGAATCTGTGGGCTTTGCGCTGACGGACGAAAACTATAATGTGATTATGCACAAGGGAAAGCCCTGCATGGGCGTAAGGCTTTTTGACGAGGCAAAAACCGCCTCGGAAAGGCGCGTTTTGCGCGGGGCAAAAGTTAGGCAGGGCAGGGGGAAATTTCGCATAACTCTCTTGCAAGGCTTATTTGAAAGCGAGATTTTAAAAGTTGACCCGCTGTTTTTTATCAGAATGACTGCAAGCGGGCTTTGGCAGGAAGATAAGATCCAAAAGAATTTGGGGCTTAACACCGCAGATTCTTTATTTGCGGATAACGGCTATAAGGATAAGGCATATTTTGCTAATTTTAAAACTGCGTATCACCTGCGTTGGCACTTGCTTAATGATAGCAGTTGGGCAGAACGAAAGCCCGATATACGCCTTGTGTACTTAGCTTGCCACCATATTTTAAAATCAAGAGGGCATTTCTTGTATGACGCTGACGAGTTTAAAATAAGCGAGGCAGGTTGCGATTTATTCAAAAAGCTAAATAGTTATCTCATAAAAGAAAATGACGAAAGCGATAACCAAAAGCCAAGCATTTCAACTTTTAAAACGGATAGCTTTAATGAGGTTGAAAATTTAGCTAAGGACAAAAAGCTTAAATATAAGCTAAAGCTTGAAAAGCTAACCGCTGTGTTGCTTGGCGAAAAGGATAAGAGGCTTGAGGCGATGATTAAATCTATGCTTGGCAAGGATTTTAAGCTATCAGATATACTTGACGATTACCAAGACGAAGAAAATAAAAAATTCAGCTTCAACTCTGATTGGGAAGTGCTTGCGCCTGAGCTTGCTGAGCTTGCGGGCGAAAGTTTTCAGCTGATTGAAACGCTTAAGGAAATCTATGATTGGTTTGTGCTTGAGGCACTTTTGGGTGGCAAGCAAAGCATTTCCGAAGCAATGATTGAAAAGCACAATCAGCACCAGTCGCAACTTAAAGCCTTAAAGCAACTCGTTAAAGATAAAGCAAAAGATAAATACTTTAAAATTTTCCGTTCAAATAAGGAAAAGGCAAACTATGCTTCATACATTGATTCTAATTTGGTTGGCGGTAAAGAAATAATGAATCATGACAATAAGCAGTGTACTGCGGAAGCGTTTTACGATTTCTTGAAAAAGGAATTAAAGGATTTATTAACTGAAGACATTCTTGCCGATATGGAAAACGGGCAATACCTTGCAAAGCTTCGCACCAAGGCAAATGCGAGCGTGCCGTACCAGTTGCACAAGGCGGAAATGGCGAAAATTCTAAATAATGCAGTAAAACATTACGAGATAGATAAGGACAAGGCTTTAAGCCTGATTTCTTTCCGCGTACCCTATTATGTGGGACGGCTAAACACGCATAACAGTGAAAACCGCCCCGTTTGGGCAGAAAAAACGGCAAAATTTATAGGCGAGCGCACCAAAATCGCACCATGGAATTTTAAAGAAATAATTGACGAGGATAAATCCGCCGAAAAATTTATATACCGAATGCTTTCAAAGTGTTCGCGGTTGATTAACGAAACCGTTTTGCCCAAAAATTCGCTAACTTATTCCAAATTCTGCGTGCTGAACGAGCTTAATAAGCTAAAGATAAATTCTGCCCCGATCAGCGTAGAGGAAAAGCAGGATATTTATAACAAATTGTTTTTAAAAGAGAAAAAAGTTACTGTAAATAAACTTATCGGTTGCCTTGGCAACCAAATAACCAAAAATGATATTTCGGGCTTTGATAAAGACGGTGGCGGTTTCACGAGTTCACTTGCACCGCATATTCAGTTTTTAAATATTTTCGGCTTAAATTCCAATGAAGAATCCGAAGCCGTTATGGAAAGCGTGATATTGTGGCACGCGTTGTTTTCGGATAAAAAGCAGGTAGAGCGCAAAATTAGAGCAGAATACCCAAATCTAACAAACGATAAGGTTTTAAATTTAAAGGGTTTAAATTTTTCGGGATTCGGCAATTTAAGCAGGAAGTTTTTAACTGAGGAATCCGTTGTTATCAAAAGTAAAGGCGAGTTTACCTCAATTTTAAATATACTTTGGGAAACAAATCAAAATTTAATGGAAATTATCCATAACCCTGATTACAATATCGCCGAATGGCTTAGCACGGAAAATTTTAAAGATAATGAGGCTATCGGATACGATCAGGTTGGGCGTAGCTACTGCGCACCAAGCGTGAAGCGTTCCGCTTGGCAGGCTATGCTTGTGGTAGACGAATTGATTAAGCTTAACGGTGGCAAAAAGCCTGATAAGATATTTATTGAGGTAACGCGTGAAAACCTGCCCGAAACCAAGAAGAAGCGCACGAATTCAAGAGAGAAGCAGTTAAGTGAATTGTGGGCTAAGTGCAAGGATAATAAATCCGAAATTGCAAAGTTAAAGCAAGAGCTTGCAGAGAAGAGTAATAAACAACTGCGTGCAGAAAAACTTTACTTATATTTCTTGCAGTTCGGAAAGTGCGCTTACAGCGGTGACAGCATAAATATATCGGAAATTAATAACGAAAATTTGTGGGATATAGATCATATTATTCCGCGCGCGCTGAAAAAGGACGATAGTTTAACGAACAAGGTTTTAGTTAGGCAGGTTTTGAATAAATTTAAGGATAAGAATTATCCCCTAAATAAAACCTCTCAGATTCATGCGAATATAAGCAAAACCCTGCCAATGTGGGAAGGGTGGCTAAAGGCAGGTTCAATTTCGGAAGAAAAGTTTAACAGGCTTAAGCGGACAACCGAACTTAGCACAAAGGATTTAGAGGGCTTTATAGCAAGAAGCCTTGTGTTTACAGGGCAAGCCACCACCGTGGTTGCGGATTTGCTGGAACAAAAGTATAAGGAAGAGGGTAGCAATTCAAAGAAAGTCGTATACTCAAAGGCAGAGAATGTTTCGGATTTTAGAAAGCAATTTGAAATCTTAAAATGCCGTGATATCAATGATTTGCACCACGCGCATGACGCTTACCTTAATATTGTGGTGGGCAACGCTTGGCATACGCGCTTTAGCTGGAATAAAACCATTTGGGCAAGAAAGTACGGGCAAGAGGGTGCGGATTGGCGGGCGTATTCCACTAACAATATGTTTAAATATGACATTCAAGGTGCGTGGGTTGCAGACGAAACGATTAACACGGTTAGGAAAAGCCTTTCGTATAGCTACCTGCCCGTATCTAAAAAAACAGGGGAAAACAAAGGCGAACTCTATAAGCAAACGGTGTTCCCTGCCGTTGCCAAACAAAAAGAGATTCTTGACGGCAGGAAAAAGCAATGTGATTTAGAGGTTGAAAGTAGCTTAATAGCACGCAAAGGTTTAGCCGTAAATCCGCTTTCAAATGTGGCAAAATACGGCGGTTATAAAGGCGAACGCCCTGCATACTTCATGATTGTTGAGTACACGGAAAAAGGTAAGCCACTTAGGGTTTTTGACGCGATTAGCATTCTTGACAAAAAGCGTTGGGAAAAACTGCAAGACAAGGAAAGAGAGGACGAACTTTGCACAAAGTACAAGGCAAGCGTTAAAATAATTGCGCCAAAAATTTTAATCGGCACGCTTTTTGAAATAGGTGATATTCAGGCAAGGCTTAGCGGGCGTAGCGGAAGCATGGTGCTTTTTAATAACGCAAAGCAATTGTATTTAGGTAGCGAAAGCGTAAGCTATATCCGCACAATTGCCAAGTACAATGAAATGGTTAAGGCAAGGAAAATTGATCCCTCAAAGTTTGAGGAAAAAAAGGATATAACTGTGGCAAGTGGCGAGAAACGAGATAGCAAAACTCAAAAGCTTACCGCTGGGGATAACCTTAAATTGTGGAATGTTTTGCTTAATAAAATTGATAAATTGTACGGTGAAAAAACAAAAGATTTGCAAGGCAAGAATATAGGCTTGCCCGATATTTTACGAAAAGTGCAGGGCAAGGGCTATGAGTTTTCTCTGCTTAGCGTATCGGGGCAAGCAGAGGTATTAACCTCAATAATCCGCGGGCTTGGTTGCAATCCTAACGCTTTCAATTTTAGCAAAATCGGCTTAGGCGCAAGCGTTGGCAACATATGCCCAAATTTCAAAATCGCATATCCGCTAACGCTTGTAAAGCAATCCGTCACGGGGCTTTTAGAAAGGCGGATTAAAATTTATCCGTTTAACCAAGAGGAATAATTTGAGTTACAGAACCGTTGTTATAAAAAATAGGGCAAAAATTGAAACAAGGCTTAATTGGCTTGTTATCCGTGGTGAGGAAGAAAAGCTTGTTCATTTAAGCGAAATAGGCACGCTTATAGTGGAATCCACAGGCTGTGCCATAACCACGCAAGCCCTTTGCCAGCTTGTAAAAAATAACACCTCAATAATCTTTTGTGACGAAAAGCATATGCCTCACAGCCAGCTTTCCCCGCTTTACGGCAACCACCTAACAAGCGGTAATGTAAAGAGGCAAGCAAGGTGGGCAGAAGAGCGCAAAGCATTAGCTTGGCAGGAAATCGTAAAGCAAAAAATCTATTGGCAGGCGCAATTGCTTGATAGGCATAATAAGAGCGATTCCGCAAAACTTCTATATGATTACATATGTAATGTGAAAGAGGGCGATATCACAAACCGCGAGGGGCATTCGGCAAAAGTTTATTTTAATGCGCTGTTCGGGCAGGGCTTTGGAAGAAGAACGGATAACGAAATTAATTCCGCGCTAAATTACGGATACGCAATATTGCTTTCGTCTGTGGCGCGTGAAATTGTGGGCGCAGGCTACATAACCCAAATAGGGATTCACCATATAAACGAGTTTAATTATTATAACCTTGCAAGCGATATTATGGAAGTGTTCCGTCCTATTGTGGATACTTATGTTCTTAACATATCTGATTATGAAAATTTTAAAAGTAAGGTGACGGCGGTGCTAACTGCAAAGGCAGAAATTTTTGGCAAGGAACAATTTCTTGATGCCACGGTAAGGATATATGTAAGGGCAGTTTTGCACTTTATGGAAGGCGAGGGCGAAATGCCCAAACTTGATAAAATTCATATGTTTTTGCCTGAGGAATCATAACAATACATATGAGTTATAGATATATGAGATTACTTTTATTTTTTGATCTTCCCACCCTAACTGTTGCGGACACGCGCAATTATAGGAAGTTTCATAAGTTCTTAATTACAAACGGTTTTATCATGAGCCAATATTCCGTGTACACTAAGCTTGTTCTTAATGCCACGCAGGCAGATTCCGTTAAGGAACTTCTAAAGAAAAATGTTCCTCAAAAGGGGCTTGTGCAATGCTTGCAAATCACCGAGAGGCAGTTTGCAAGCATTGAATATATGGCAGGCAAGGCGCAAACAAAAATTGTGGATTCTGATTCAAGGTGGGTGGAAATAAATTGATAACATTTAAGCATAAAAATTGGGAAAATTCACTTGAAATTAGCCCTGAAAACATAAGTATTGTAGCTGTGGAAAGCCCCAAAAGGCTTTGGGAATACTGCAATGATTTAATTAACCAAACAAGCGGTGAGAGTGGCGGTTTCTTGGTTTTCAAAAGCTATCAAGAGCAACCTTTTGATAAATTTATATCAGCCGAAATTAGCGTGCCAAGCCTAACGCTGAACACAAAAAAACTGCAAACCGCACTTATCAAAAAATGCGCAGAGCTTTCTGTAAGCCCTGATTACGAAGAGCGGTTAAGAACCGTTTCATTAAGGCTTTTTAATTTTTGCAAGGAAGTTTGCCAAGATATAGGTTACACCACAGAGCTAAGCGAGGATATTGATTTGCCCGCACTCTTTAAGCTTTTTTCACTCGGGTTTAAAGAAGAATACATAAGTTTTTCAGAAAAATTGGTAGAATATGTAAATGCTTGCACAGAGTTTTTAAAGCCACGCATTTTTGTGTTTTTGTTCCTTACGAAATTTCTAACCATAGAAGAACTTTCAGCTTTTTGCGAACATTGTCGTTATCAAGGCATAAGCTTAATTTTAATTGAGGACTCTTTTCCTCAAGGCTTAAGCGAAAGCATAAATGTTTTGTACAAGGGAATAATTATAGACAAAGACGATTGCGAAATTTTGAAAAATTTTAAAAATATTTTGCAATAACCATTGACTTTTTAACTAAAATTTGTTATCATTAATACATGGAATTGCTGCGCCGTAAGCGTACATATTTTTAAGCTTTGAGGTTTGAGAGTAGTGTAATTCCAAATCCCCCCAAACCCTTGAAAACATATTCTGCAATATGTGCGAACGTTTGAGAGTAGTGTAATTCCAAATCCCCCCAAACCTTCTTCTCAAGCGATTGCGCAGGAACACTTGTTTGAGAGTAGTGTAATTCCAAATCCCCCCAAACCGCTACAAGTCAGAAAGCCCGATGCTTTTGTGTTTGAGAGTAGTGTAATTCCAAATCCCCCCAAACCAGCAAAATAAACGCGGGCAAAAACACAAGTGTTTGAGAGTAGTGTAATTCCAAATCCCCCCAAACCGCAGAGTTTCGGAATCCGCGTCAAATCAAGGTTTGAGAGTAGTGTAATTCCAAATCCCCCCAAACCTGCCATTCCATAGGCTTGCCTTTCCAAGTTGTTTGAGAGTAGTGTAATTCCAAATCCCCCCAAACCCTAAGCACATTTGTTATTGAGCCAAAACTTGTTTGAGAGTAGTGTAATTCCAAATCCCCCCAAACCTTTCCGAGGCTTCACAGCGCGCAATAGCAGGTTTGAGAGTAGTGTAATTCCAAATCCCCCCAAAACTTATGAAAAAGAAGCAAACGGTAATAGGTTAAAAGGGGCGGTAAAGTTTTAAATGGCTATTTAACGGCGGTGGTGGCTATCCTGCAAGGATCAAGATAGCCACCACCGCCGTAAAAATATATGTGTTTTATGTAACAAAATTAAAAAGCCTACGAATACGATAAGAGCATTGGGGTGCAAACGAAACGCAAAATACGGGCGAAAATGAAAAGTGTTTGACATTTTCGCCAAATGGGTTATAATATAATTAATGGAAGTAAAGATTTCGCCAAAAATGCAAAAGTATATAGACGGACTTGACGAGCCACTGAAAAGTCGCATAAAAAAGTCTGTTGCCAAATTGGCGAGTGAACCGCCTGAGGGCGATATTAAGCGCATGAGTGGCTTGAGTGGCTACAGGCTGAGAGTTGGCGACTATAGAATTTTGTTTTCGGTTGAAAACAAAACTATTTACATACACGAAGTAGGCCCGCGCGGGCAAATTTATAAATAGGAGTTAAAAATATGAGCGCACTGCAAAAAGAAATGGTTTCATATATTCAAAATATATCCGATAGCAAATTGAAGCTATTAAAGCCCTTGCTTCGCTCTATGGCGTTTGATGAGACTCTTGTGGTTGAAACGGATTTAACGGCTGAAGAATTGGCTATAATAGCCCGTGGCGAAGAAGAGCGCAAGGGTGGCACTTATATTCCTTTTAATTTCAACTAACGCACCCAAAAGAGCAAACTAACCACTGCCAAAACCGCCACTTCGGCGGTTTTTTCATGCACAATCACATGGAATTGTTTTGTGAGCATTGACAAATGCGCAGTTTTGAGTTAAATTATAGGTATGGAATATAAGCTTATTCGTTCGGGTAGGAAAACGCTTGCGCTTTGCGTAAGGAAAGGGGTGCTTGAGGCGCACGCGCCTTTTGGTATGCCTGTGGGTGCGATTGATAAATTCGTTAAAGAAAAGGAAAAATGGATTACTGATAAACTTAAGGCTTTTGCCGATAAGCCTAAGCCCGAAATTTTAAATTACGGTAGCATGGTTTGGTACTTGGGGGTGCAGTTCCCGATTTGCGCGAGGGCAGGAAACCGCGCAGGGTTTGACGGCAAAGAATTTTTTATGCCACCTGATTTGAGTGCAGACGAAATTAGGGATAATGTGATTAAAGTTTATAAAACCATGGCAAAAAAGATTTTGCCAAAGAGGGTGGAACATTACGAAAAGATAATGAATGTTACCTCAAAATCACTTATGATTACAAGCGCGCAAACGCGTTGGGGAACTTGCTGTGCAGGGGGGCGGTTAAGTTTTTCATGGCGACTTATGGCATCGGAATGCGAAGTTGTGGATTATGTGGTGGTTCACGAACTTGCCCACCTTAGCGAAATGAACCACTCGCCCAAGTTTTGGACTATTGTGGAAAGTTTTTTGCCGAATTATAAAGTTTTAATTAAGAGGCTTAAAAGTGTGGACAATAACCTTAAAGCTAAAGGGCTTTAAGGTTCGGGCAGTTGATAAAGCCCGTGATAGGCATAAAAAGCGGAACTTTGTACTCAGTCATGTACGCTTAAGTACAATCCTTCGCCCAAAAACCACGCTTTTTTGCCTCTGACAGGCTTTCTGAACAGCCTGTGTTATGGTAATAGGTTTTTAGGGATAAGAAAAGAAATTATGGATTATTTCTTTTTTTGCACAAAATTAAAATTAAAAACCATTATGCTTGACTTATAGGTGTTTTTGTGGTTAGAATATATATGTATACAAATAACAGTGGCGAACGGCTGTTTTTAGATATGCAGAAAATTAAAAACTAAATAGGAGGTTAAAATGAGCAACCTGACATTATTGGGCGCAATGTCGCCAGCGGGAATTGCGTTGCTTTGTATTTTTCTTGCGTTGCCGGCAGGCATCGTGGGCGGAATGTTTTTATTTCAATTCATTCAAAAGCGTAAGCTTGGTGATGCGAAAGCGGAATATAAGCGAGTGATAGAAGATGCAAAGCTTGAGGCAAAAACGCTGAGGAAAGATGCGCTTTTAGAAGCAAAGGAAGAGCAAATCAGGTTGCGTAACGAGTTTGAAAAAAAATCTAACGAATTAGAAAGCGAAAGGCGCGAGCATAGATCGGAAGTTTCAAAGGACACAGTGAGGCTTAACCATAAAGAGGACATGCTTAATAAAAAAGAAGATGCCCTTGATAAAAAGCTTGAAAGCATAGATGTTTTGAAAAAGGATTACGAAGATAGGCAAAAGCAATTAAATGAAATTGAAGTCAGCCTTTTATCTCAGCAAGACAAAATGCTTAAAGAACTTGAAAAAGTTAGCGGACTTTCAAAAGACGAAGCAAAAGCACAGCTTATTGAAGCAATAAGAGATGAAGCCAAGCACGATGCCGCGGTTATAATTAAGGAAATTGAAAAAGAAGCCAAAGAAGAAGGCGAGAAGCGCGCAAAGAATATTGTGGCACTTGCAATCCAAAGATGCGCGGTAGATCAGGCTTCCGAAGCCACGGTTTCCGTGGTGGAACTTCCCAACGAGGAAATGAAAGGCAGGATTATCGGGCGCGTGGGCAGAAATATTAAAGCCCTTGAAAGCGCGACTGGCGTTGATGTGATTATTGACGACACACCCGATGTGGTAACCCTAACGGGCTTTGATCCAATCCGCCGTGAAGTGGCAAGGCAAACTTTGCAAAAACTTATCGCAGACGGAAGAATCCACCCAGGGCGCATTGAAGAAGTGGCAGACAGGGTAAGGAAAGATCTTGATGCAACCGTGAAGGAAGCAGGCGAGGGCGCAGTGTTTGATGCAGGGCTTTACGGCGTTCACCCCGAAATCATTAAACTTTTGGGAAGAATGAAGTTCAGAACAAGCTACGGGCAAAATGTGCTTAAGCATTCCCTTGAGGTATCGCACTTAGCGGGGCTTCTTGCGGCGGAACTTGGTGCGGATATTAAAATCGCAAAGCGCGCAGGTTTATTGCATGATCTTGGCAAATCCGTGGATCATGAGTACGAAGGTACGCATGTGCAGATAGGTGTGGAACTTGCCCGCAAGTACAAAGAAAATGAAAGAGTGGTTCACTGCATTGCCGCCCACCACGGGGACACGGAAGCAAATACGATTGAAGCAATTATCGTGCAGGCTTCAGACGCAATAAGCAGTGCGCGCCCCGGTGCAAGGCGCGAATCGCTTGAATTTTATGTAAAAAGATTAGAAAAGTTAGAAACAATAGCAAACTCGTTCGCAGGAGTAGAGCAATCATTCGCAATTCAGGCAGGCAGAGAAATCCGCGTTATCGTAAAACCCGATAAGGTAGACGACTCAGCCACAATCTTAATGGCAAAAGAAATAGCCAAAAAACTTGAGTTGGAGCTCGAATACCCCGGTCAAATTAAAGTTAATGTGATTAGGGAACTTAGAAGCGTGGAATACGCAAAATAAATTCATAAAAAAAGGAAATCCGCACGGATTTCCTTTTTTTTCTGTTAGGGAAGCAAAAGCAAGGCAAGCCTTATATTTCTTTGCGGTAGCAAACGAAAAACAAAAAATCGCACTTTTTTGTTTTTCACCTTACGGATTTTAGGTTTTTTAAACCGTGAATAAATCCGCGCAGAGGGGTGAATGTTGCCGATTTATCGGCAATAGAGGGGGCAGGCGGTGAGTAATTACGAACGGTTGCCCCTTCAGCAGAGAGATAAGAAATCACACAGTGATTTGTTATCGCTCTGGGGGTTTACCCCATTTTTTCCGAAAGTTTTTCGCCACCGAGAATGTGGAAGTGAAGGTGGGGGACGCTTTGGCAACCGTTTTCGCCCACATTTGAGGCTATGCGGAAGCCACCGCCAAGCCCGAGTTCTTCGGTGAGTTCGCCAAGTTTTCTTAAGCATTTGGCAAGCACAAAGGCGTCATAACCAGACATATGCACAATGCTTTGATAGTGCCTTTTGGGGATTAGAAGATAATGCTTATCTGCCTGAGGGCTGATATCTTTAATGATAATCATATATTCGTCCTCATAAAGCAGTGAGGACGGGACTTCGCCTTTAATAATTTTACAAAAAATACAATCCATAGTTTTTATATGCTTGCATTAAGCCACAAGCGCGCCGAGTGTTGGTTAAAAATTACGCGATTTCTGTTGCCGTGGCAACAAATGAATGCACGAATCCGCCACAACTATATAATAGCACAAATTTCACCAAAATAAAATAAGGATTTTTTAAATTTTTTGCGTATATATTTGTGTAGCTAACAGGGGGTTCTTAAATTTGAGATTTACAGATGATTGGCTAAATCGCCTGAAAGATAATTCGGATATCGTATCCGTTCTTGAAAGATACATACGCATTGAACCACCGCGTGGCAATAAATATTGGGCGTGTTGCCCCTTTCACCACGAAAAAACCCCAAGTTTTTTAATTAACCGCGAAGAACAATATTATCATTGCTTCGGTTGCCAAAAATCGGGTTCGGTTATCACATTTTTAATGGAACACCAAAGGCTTGCTTACCAAGAAGCGGTGGAAACGCTTGCAAGGTGGGCAAATATGGAACTGCCCACCACGGAAACAGAGGAAGAAAAGCGCGAAAAGGAAAAAAAAGAACGCGCGCTTAAAGCCACCAAGGACACGGCAAGGTTTTACTATAATAATTTGCTTGAGCCTGCGGGCGCGCACGCTATTAACTATTTATTTAAGCGCGGATTTTCTGAGGAAACTATAAGAGATTTTGCTTTGGGTTATTCGCCCGATTATCATTCGCTAACCGAATATCTTAAAAAAATGGGGCATAGCACCGAAACTATGGTTTACGCAAAACTTGTTTCGCAGGGCGAAAACGGCAAGATTTCAGATTTTCAGGCACGCAGGCTTGTGATTCCGATTATTAACACAAAGGGCAATGTGGTGGCTTTCGGTGGCAGGGCGCTTGACGAGGGTGCGAAACCTAAATATAAAAATTCAAGCAACACACCTATTTTTGAAAAAAGGCGCACCGTTTTCGCGCTTAATCTTGTGAAAAAAACCAAGCTAACCGAAAAGGTGGATTCTTTGATAGTGGTTGAGGGGTACATGGACGCAATCAGCCTATATCAAGCGGGAATTAAAAATGTGGTTGCCTGCATGGGAACGGCTTTAACCCCCGAACAATGCCGTGAAATTAAAAGGCATGTAAATTTAGTGTACACGGCTTTTGACGGCGATACCGCAGGCACAAACGCAACTTGGGAAAGCCTTGACGCTTTAACCAAAGAGGGGCTTGATGTTCGCGTTATTTCCATGCCAAACGGCATTAAAGATCCGGACGATATGGTTAAAGCCCACGGCAAAAAGGGCTTTTTGGAACTTCTTGATCGCGCGTTACCTGCTGTGGAATATAAAATCCGCATTGTTGCCACGAGGCACAATTTGAAAACGGCAGAAGGCAAGGGCGGATTTGTGGCGGAATCGGCTTCAATTCTTGCCACGCTTAGCGAAGTTGAACAGGAAGCGCACCTAAATATAATTAACGAAATTTCGGCAATAAATGAATCAACCATAAGAAACACGGTTAAGACGGTGGCAAGCACCCCCAAGCCCGTTAGGGTTGAAAAGGAAGAAAAGCCCGATTATAGTCCCGAACAGCGCAAAAGGATTCTGGCGTCAAGATACATTCTTTCTTCTTATGTAAATCAAAAACCTTTCGTTATCCTTAAAAAGATTGAGGACGGTTTTTTTGATTATCCGCCCCACCTCGCTGTGTATCTTTCGGCAATAAAAGCGTCCTTGCAAGGCACGCGCCTTAAAATCGGGCAGTTGTTTGATATAATTTCGGAACACACGGCAGAAATTAACAAAATTATCCAAGCAGTAAATCTCGTTCCGCAGGAAAGCCAAGAAATTTATTACTTAGAATGCTTGCAGGCTTTAAAGCAAGGCGCGGTTCAAAAACGCATAACGCAAATCAAAGAGGAATTAAAATCAACCGAGGACGCAGACGCAAGGCTTATCCTTATGGAAGAACTTCAAAGCCTTTTACCCCACAAACCCAAAAAAAGCGAATAATCGCAGTACAAAAAAATAGCACAAACTAAGCAAAAGGAGAAAATCACCAACCATGACTGATAGAGAGATTAAAATTAACAGTGAAACCGAAAAAATCGTTGAGGCATTTAAGGAAAAAAAATCCATAAGCGCAGATGAACTTTCAAGCCGTCTTGAAAAATTGTCCCTTGGTGCGCAGGAAATGGAAGCCGTTTATAAAATGCTTGAAGAGGGCGGGATATCCGTAAACGATGACGATGCAATTTCTAAAAACGATCAACTTTTAAGTAAAATCATGAGTGAAGTCAATATAGACGACTCAGTTAAAATGTACTTAAAGGACATTGGCAGAGTTCCCCTTTTAAGTTCGGAAGACGAACAAAACTACGCCAAACTAATGCTTGAGGGCGATATGGAAGCAAAGCAAAAGCTGATTAACGCTAACCTTAGGCTGGTGGTGAGTATCGCAAAACGCTATGTGGGCAGAGGAATGCAATTTCTTGATTTGATTCAAGAGGGCAATTTGGGGCTAATGAAAGCCGTGGAAAAATTTGATCACACCAAGGGCTTTAAATTTTCAACTTACGCCACATGGTGGATTCGCCAAGCAATCACGCGTTCCATTGCGGATCAAGCGCGCACCATAAGAATCCCCGTGCATATGGTGGAAACGATTAACAAATTCGTTAAGGTTTCAAGAATTTTATTGCAACAATTCGGCAGAGAACCCACGCAAGCTGAAATCGCCGAAGCAATGGGAATAACCGAACAGCGCGTGATAGAAATTCAGAAAATAGCGCAAGATCCCGTGTCGCTTGAAACCCCGATAGGCGAAGAGGACGACAGTCATTTGGGTGATTTCATAGAAGACACTTCTGCCCCTGCCCCCATAGATGTCGCCGAAGCAAAAATGCTTAAAGAGCAGGTGGAAGAAATTTTAGGAACGCTTGCACCAAGGGAAGCTATGGTGCTAATTTTGAGATACGGCTTGCGCGATAACCGCCCGCGGACATTGGAAGAAGTGGGGCGCGTGTTTAATGTAACGCGTGAACGAATCCGCCAAATTGAAGCGAAAGCCCTTCGCCGTCTTAAGCACCCGAATAAAGCGCGGAAACTTCAAGAATTCCTTAATAAATAACGGCTTATAAACTGCGTGATGCTTTGAAAGGGCTTCGCAATTTCCGCAGTCGTTTACGATTAGTAAAGTCCTTTGGAAATTGCTTGCCCTTCGCGCCTGACTTGTTTCTAAGCCGTTATTTACTCTGTATGAGCAGAATAATGCTTTGCTTGACTTGCTTCTAAACAGAAGTTATATTTTTAAGTTTGCAAATTTATTAACCGTTTCAACATACTATTTGCATGAAAAGAAAACATAAAAAGTATTTAGGTAGCTTTAACGATAGCGTGAATAATGATCCTTTGGGAAGTTACACGGGTGTGGGTATGTTCGGGGACGAAACGCCAGAACAGGACGCAGACGATTTGTGAGGAATTATCAAGCGCACAGCGCACAATGAGTAATTATTTATTTAGGTACGAAGTACGAGGTACGAAGTACGAATTATGGATTAATTAATAATGAAATTTAAATTCCACCATTCGTAAATCGTAAGTCGTAAGTCGTCATTATTCATAATGAGATTTAGAATCCACCCCTGTATCCTGCCCCCTGCAACCTGCCCCCTGCAACCTGCCCCCTAAATACCGATAGAATCGGTGTTTAAAATTTCAAGTATCTCACAAAGCGGTAAACCTACCACATTTTCTTCGCTTCCCTTTAGTACGGAAAAATAGGGATTTAAGATTCCGTCTATTGTGTAACCGCCCGAACAGGTGTAAGGGCTTTCCGTTTCAATCATTTTTTTGATTAGTTCGTTCGTTACGCCGTTAAGATTTACCGTGGTTATAGCCACAAATGTGTTTTTGCCAAAGGTAAAAATTTCATTGCTGTTTCGCGAAATTCGTGGCAGGGGGGTTTTAATAAAATCCGCCGAACTGATTGAAACGGCGGTAATCACATAATGTTCTTTGCCGTTTAGCCCCCTTATCATTTCGTAAACCTCAGCTTCGCTTTGGGGCTTTTCAAGCAACTTTTTGTTAAACACAACCGTGTCCGCAGTAATCACAATTTGATTTTCATTAAAATTATTTATCTCAAAATTTAGCTTTTCCTCTGAAAGATAGGCGCAATATTCCACCGCAAGTTCTAAGGAAGTAATTCTTAATTTATCATAAGCAAGCGAAGCGGATTCTTCGTCAAATCCGCTTTTTCCAAAGTGCCAGTTTAGCCCAGCGTTCCGCACAATTCCGCGCCGTCCTGCTGAACCTGTTAAAAGAAATATCTCTGCCATGCTATATAGTTTAACACAAATAAATCTTGGGTGTTGCAAAAACTCTCACGGTGTTGTAAAATAGTTTATGAAAAGAGGTGCGAACTGTGGAAGATAAAGAAAAAGCAATAATTACCGATTCGGAAAATATAATAGCCGAAACAAAAAATGCAATCACCGAAACTGAAAGCGTTATCACCGAAACCGAAAGCGTTATCAGCGAAACTGAAAGCGTTATCAGCGAGGCGGAAATTGGCGAAGTGCAAACGGCTGAGGCTGAGGGGGCGGAACCGCTTAAAGAAATTCCGCTTAAAGAAAAGCTAAAAGCCATGGCGGAAAAGTATAAGAATACTTGGCAGTTAATTAAATTTACCCTCGTAAGCATGACGGCAGGGGTAACCGAACTTGTGCTTGCGCTTGTGCTTAATATAATTTTGCGTGGCATGAACGGCGAACCGTTTGAGTGGTTTATTTTCAAGTTCAACGGAACAGGGCAGGGCGCAGGCACATTTATATCATTCCTCGTTTCAATTTGCGTGGCGCAAGTTATTGCGTTTACGATCAATTTCAAAAAGACATTTAAGCCCGAAACCAATTTAAGTTTTGCGATACCTGCATATGTGGTTATGGTTATTGTGTTTATAATCGGGCTTCAAATGTTCTTCCTGCCGTACTTAACAGATGCGCTTAACAGGCTGTTCGGAATTGAGGACTTGGCTGTTTTCTCTGCAAAGCTAATCGGCGCGCTGTACGCATTTGTGGTTACATTTGTGTGCAGTAAGTATATTATTATGCGTGAAAAAAAGGAATAATAAATCCTCAAGAAATCTTACCACCGCTGAATAAGGAAAACAAAAGATGAGTTGCGAAGTTAGCAAAAAGCACATTAAATGCAATTGCACTTGCCCCTGCCCGCGCAGAGGAAGGTGTTGCGAATGCTTGGCGTACCATGTGGGCAGAGGGAATTTCCCTGCGTGCTTTTTCAGCACGGAAGCCGAGGCAAAGCACAATAGAAGCCTTGAAACCTTGCTACAAGATAGAAATATTATCACCGTAAAAAAGGATACATAGAAGCGTTACTTGCCTTCGCTTGTTTCTTCATTTTCATATGTTTTTGGTTGCTTTTTTGCTGGTTTTAGCAGTGAAAGCACAACCGTGCAAGCTGTACCCGCAATAAAGAATATTACGGCGGAAATTATTCCGAGTGTGTTTGTGGCAGATGCGTAAGTTCCCTCATAAATAAAAATTCCTGCCACAGATCCGATTAAGAATCCAACTATCGCATGATAAGAAATAACTCTAAACCGTTTTAGCACAAAGCCGATTCCTTTTGCCGTAAGCAAAAATCCCACTACCGCCCCAAGAATAAAAATCAACAGCACGAAAATATTAAACGCGCTTACCGCGTTAATAACCGTGCTGTAATAGCCAAGCAGAATCAACATATACGCACCGCTTATTCCGGGGATAACCATGGCAGACATTGCCACCGCACCCGACACCGCAAGCATAATTCCGTTAAAAAAGTTAAGTTCCTTAACGCCCGAATCAGGCGGTGCAAACAACGCAAGCACGACCACGAGGGCGCAGGCAAGAACGGCAGGAAGTAGCCTTAGGGCTATATTTATTGAGGGATTAGGGATTAGGGAAGAGGGATTAGAATCATTATTGATATTTCCACAATCCGTACTTTGTACTTCGTACTCAATACTTAAATCTTTTCCCTGATCACTGATCCCTGATCCCTGATTCTGCGCTGATTTATAAATAAACGGCACACTTCCCGCAATCAAACCTGCAAACAAAGCAAAGGTGGGCAGGGCGAAATCTGCGATTAAAAAGGACACGAGTTTGCTTAGCGCAAATATCCCCACCGCCATGCCTATTGCTATCGGCGCAAGATAAATTAATCCGTCTTTAAATTGTTTTTTACTTTTAAAAAGCCCGTTGACGCTACCAATCATTGCTTCGTAAATTCCAAGCAAAATGATAACCGTGCCACCACTCATTCCGGGTACTACATTACAGCCACCCACAAGTACGCCTTTTAAAAAATTTATTAGTGAGGTTTTAAGTGTTTTGTTTTTCATAGTTGTTTCGTAGTGTTGCTTATTTTGCGCTTCGCGCCTATCGCAAGTTTGATTATTTCCGAAAGTATCACAATGCTTGACGCAACGGCAAACACTTTAAGCCATGTGATTAGGGACAATGGAACAGTGCCGAAGAACGCGCCTGCAAATTGGGTAACAA
>Ga0123356_10001193_pt1 | contig 28779 bp, 24 predicted proteins | sample TergutEmb28metaG_2_FD_92546 | JGI IMG/M metagenome (GOLD analysis project Ga0123356, IMG submission 92546) | Embiratermes neotenicus P3 segment gut microbial communities from Petit-Saut dam, French Guiana - Emb289 P3 | ecosystem: Host-associated > Arthropoda: Insects > Digestive system > Gut ...
AAAAACCGGCGATATAGAACATAATCCCCTTGAGCGGTGGTTAACATTTTTGGACAAAGACACACCTGATAAATTATTAGAGGAGGTAATCAGCATGGACGCAGCAATCAATAGAGCCAATGAACGGCTTAATTTCGTATCCCAGGACAAGGAATTTTTACGGACATATCATTTGAGAGAAATGGCTATGTCCGACTGGACTACCGGTGTTAATACAGCCATTGAAAAAAGAGAGATTGAAATTGCCAAAAAACTTATCAAAAGGAACAGACCTTTAGAAGAAATATCAGAAGATACCGGTCTGGATATTGAAACAATCAAATCGCTTGGGTAAACAGTAAACAGATATGACTGCTACCCCTGAAAGACGTGAAACCATCGAGGCAATAAGCAGGCTTAATTAAATGACAAACAAACAATATGCCAACATGATAAGGCAGGGGCATTTTATTTACTGGGATATGCTTGGCAGGCTGCGCGGGCTGGAAAATCACAAAGAGTCAGATCTGCAGTGGCTAACGGGTAATATTAACTATAATTATTTTACTGGTACTTCCGATGCAATGGCTGTAATAGAACGCATGAGAAATAACGAGATTCCAAAAAATCTTGTTTTGCTGGCGGACAGCATGGAAGAAAACCCTGCAGAACCGTTCCTTGCAACCGGGCTGTTCAAGGAAGGTTCCGGTTGTACGGGCATGGCGCACGAACTTTTGGACACAATTCTTCCAGAACCGGACAAACGAATAAACCTGTTCCGTGTCCATGAAACCTCGCAGCTAAAAGCGGCAGGAGCAATTCTTAACACTGTATTCGAATATAGATTTTTTTCTTTTGACCATTTTGCAGAAATGATGGAAAACGATGGGCAGTTTTTTTATCTTGCAGAATACGACGGAATACCTGCGGGCGCTTGCATGTCACAGCACGGGGATAATTTTGTTGCCATTTCATGGGCGGGGACACTGCCCGGGTACCGTAAGCTCGGCATCGCAGGGCATTTAATCCAATTGGCGGAGCGCGACGGAATTACACACGGCAAAACCGCTGGCGTTCTCGAAGGGCGCCCCGATGCCGTCGGCTCGTACCGCCGCATAGGGTACAGGGAATATTGCCGGAGCATAGACCTGGAACTGGTTTGATTGCAGGCAGCTTCCGCCCATTACCCTGCGGAAATACCCAAGCGCCAACACATTGAAAACTTCTCCAAATTAGGTTATCGTAGACAAGATGAAATGGGAAAAAAAAGACATTATCCCCGAACAGGTAAAGGAAGTCAGCACAAAGTACGACTGCGACCTGTTAACCGCTTCTATCCTTGTGCGCAGGGGGCACTGCACGGGGGATTCAATCCGCTATTTTCTGGAAGACGATCTGCGGCACCTGCACAATCCGTTTGAACTGGACGGTATGGAAGATGCGGTAGAACGCATCCTTGCGGCAAAGGAAGAAGGCGAAAAGATACTGGTTTTCGGCGACAGCGATGTAGACGGCATTACCGGCACGGCGCTCCTTGCAGGGTATCTGGAAAGCCTTGGCATCGATGTTGCATGGCGTATCCCCACAGGGGATGAATCTTACGGGCTTTCCAGAGCGGCTGTCGAAGATTTTGCGGCAAAAGACGGCACATTAATAATTACCGTAGACTGCGGCATTACCCGCTTCGAAGAAATAAAACGCGCCGGCGAGCTTTCCGTGGATGTAATCGTAACGGATCACCACGAGCCGCAGGAAGAACTGCCGGAAGCTCTTGTAATAATCAATCCAAAATTAAAAGATTCAAGCTATCCGTTCCGCGGCCTTTCCGGCTGCGGCGTCGCTTTTAAACTTGTAAGCGCCCTGCGGTTTGCGCAGCAGAACGAACTCTACGGGCAGCAGGTTTGCCTGCTTAACACAAGGCCGGTAAAAGACGCATGGGTTATCGAAGCTGTAAAAATGCGCAACCTTATGCAGATAGATTCAATAACCGAAACAATAATACCGGGAATGGTTTCCATCAGCGAGACGCGGCTTCCTTCTTTTCTTGAAGGGCAGCATATACTTGTGTGGGACGCTCCTGTACACAAGCAGACATTCACAAGGCTTTTCGGCAAAGGTGTGGAAGTAGGCATGTTTGACATTGCGCAGGAGATTGGCAAAAAAATTCCAAAGGTTGCAAACCAAAGCCTGCTGCGCATAAAAGAACTGTCAAAAATAGCAAAGTACAACGACAAGGAAACAGGCGATCTGGATGTTTTTAAAAATCTGTTTTTGTCTTTTGTTCTTCTGCGCGATAAAAATTCTCCCGATGCGGCGGCGGAAAGCATAGACTTACAGCTTGCCGCTCTTGGAACAATTGCAGACATTATGCCGCTGCTGGACGAAAACAGGATAATCGTGCGCAAAGGGCTGGAATCCCTAATGGCAAAACCAAGGCAGGGCATCTCGGAACTGCTGTACAAACTGGATCTTGCAGGCAGCCGCCTTGACACAAAAGACATCTCGTGGAAACTTTGCCCGGCAATTAACGCAGCGCGGCGCATGGGGAGCGCCGAAACTGCGGCTGCCTTGTTCTTCGAAAAAGATCCTGCAAAAAGGGATCGCCTTGCCGGGGAACTGGCGGAAATGAACGAGCAGCGCAGGGAACGGGAGGAAGAAAACTGGGCAGCTGTTGAACCGATGGCTTACAAGAGTTTTACTCAATACGACGAAAAGCTCACTCTTTTTTACAGCGAAAAAATCAACAAGGGGGTCACCGGCCTTATGGCGCAGCGTGCTGCCCGCTGTTTTAATGTTCCGTCTATCGCCATTTCCGTCGGCACAGATATTTGCACAGGATCGCTGCGTTCGGCAAGAGGTTACAATGTTTGCGCGCTGCTGGAACAATGCAACGACCTTTTTATCGATTCGGGGGGGCATCAGGCGGCGGGCGGCTTTAGCATGGTAATGTCAAACTGGGATATGTTCCTGGAACGGCTGGACAAATTAATATGCACTATCGAATTTGAAAAAGAACCAGAAGAAGAAATTATTAAAATCGATGCTGAACTTCCCCATGACAAACTTACACCCGATATTCTTAAATTAATCGACATGTTCGGGCCTTACGGCAAGGACAATGATCAGCTAACATTTATGGCAAAAAAACTTACAGTAAGGGATATTGCTTTTATCGGCAAGCCGGAATCAAAACATGTAAAGATGACTCTGGATGCCAGTAAATGCAAATGGCCTGCGCTGTACTGGCAAAGCGCAGACCGTGTAATAAACAAGGAATTCGGGTTGAACGATAAAGTAGATATTGTCTTTACTGTTACACGCGATTATTACAAAGGCAATGAAACAGCCCAGATAATGATTACAGATTTACGCCGCAGTGAATAGAATTGACCGGTAACTTCGAACATTCGGTCAGGGTTAGTTAGAGTCTGTCCAAAAACTTCGGTTAGTTTGCGGACAGACCTAACAAATCAGGTTGCTATGCCAAGTTCTTCGGCTTTTTTTACGCCCATTTCCCGCAGCAGGTACTTTTGAATTTTACCGCTCGATGTAAGCGGAAAATTGTCAACAAAAAACACAAAACGCGGAATCTTAAAACGGCTAATCTTGCCGCGGCAGTAATCGCGGACATCTTCTTCGTTTATTTTTATATCCGGCTGCAGAATAATAAACGCGCCGACTTCTTCGCCGTATTTTTTGCTTGCGATGCCGACTACCTGCACGTCTTTTATTCCGGGCATTGTGTATAAAAAGTCTTCGATTTCTTTGGGGTACACATTTTCCCCGCCGCGAATAATCATGTCCTTAATGCGCCCCGTAACCTTAAAGTAACCTTTTTCGTCTTTCACCCCCAAATCGCCGGAGTGGAGCCAGCCGTCTTTATCAATACATTGCGCGGTAGCTTCGGGCATTTTGTAGTAACCCTTCATTGTGTTATAACCCCGGCAGCAGAATTCGCCATGAACACCGTCGGGGCATTCTTCGCCGGTTTCGGCATTGCGAATCGACACTTCAATATCGGGCAGAGCGCGCCCTACGGTTTCAACTTTTGCTTCAATGCCGTCGTCGTAGCGGGTTTGCGTCATTACGGGCGAAGACTCGGTCAAGCCGTAGCAGATTGTTACTTCGTTCATGTGCATAAGGTCGATAACCTGGCGCATGGTCTCAATGGGGCAAGGAGATCCTGCCATGATGCCAGTGCGCAGGCTTGAAAGATTGAACATTTTAAACATGGGATGATTCAACTCGGCAATAAACATAGTAGGCACTCCGTACACAGCCGTGCATTTTTCTTTCTGAATCGTAGCCAATACAAGAAGCGGGTCGAACCATTCAACCAGCGCGGCAGTCGAGCCGTGCGTAAGAATCGCCATCATGCCAAGCACAAGCCCAAAACAGTGGAACAGCGGAACCGGCAGGCATACAATGTCCTTTTCCGTAAGGCGCTGGTTGTCGCCAATGCCAAGCCCGTTATTCAGAATATTCCTGTGCGTAAGCATTACGCCTTTGGGAAAACCTGTGGTTCCGCTGGTGTACTGCATATTCACAACTTCGTTGCAATGCAGCGAAGCCTCGATACTGCGCATCTCGGCATCGTCCGTGTGCTGACCAAGAAGCAGCAGTTCATTAAAACTGTACATCCCCCTGTGTTTCTGCTGCCCTATATGGACAACGTATTTAAGAAACGGGAATTTTTCGGAATTAATATGGCCGCGCTGGGAAGTTTTCAGTTCGGGAACAAGTTCATTTACCATTTCGACATAATCAGAATCGCGCCAGCCGTTGGTAAGGCACAAACATACCATGTCCGATTGCTTTAACACATAATCAAGCTCATGCGTTTTATAGCCGGTATTTACCGTAACAAGAACTGCGCCAATCCTTGCGCAGGCAAAAAGAACCGTATTCCAATCCGGCACGTTAGTCGCCCAGATACCAACATGATCCCCTTTCTTAACGCCTATGGACAGCAGGCTTTTTGCAAAATTATCTACACGCGCATCAAACTCGCCGTACGTAAAACGAAGGTCCCGGTCGGCATACACAAGAAAATCATGATCGGGACAAGCGCGAGTCTTCTCCCTTAAAACTTCACTTAAGGTTTTTTCGATAAAATCCATATTTTGTTCCTTACACCGGTGTGTAAATAACAGCCAATATTTTCACCGGTTTGTTATCTGCCGATATTACTCTATGCGGCACAATAGAATCGTAATAAACCGAATCTCCGGCTTTAAGCGTTTCGGTAATTGTACCGTATTCCAGTTTGAGGTTTCCGTCCAGCACATAGATAAATTCCTCGCCCTCGTGAGCGGACTTTTCCTGCACTGCAACCGGTTCAATATCTACAATAAACGGCTCCATGTGGCGCCCGTTTTTATCCGAAGCAAGCGCTTTGAAACTAAGCCCTTTATGAGCCGTTTCAGCAACAGCGGCATTATCGCCTTCCTGCAATCCGGTCATAAAACGCATAGACGAGGAAGCCTCGCCGGCGCGGGTAATAACCGGCCCAAGTTCTTCATGATCATCCAGAAGCGTGCCAAGCCGCACCCCCAGCGCCCGCGCTATTTTAATAAGCGGCGCAAGGTCGGGAATATGCCCCTGATCTTCTATCTTGACGATCAAGTCCGTGGAAATGCCGCTGCGTTCAGCAAGCATCTCTCTGCTTATTGAATAAGTTTTGCGTAATTCAATAATTCTTTGTCCGGGTGTATTTGTTTTCATAATATGGTAATTATATACGATTAAAATGACATTGACAAGATATTTGTCAGCTTACAAACACCTTGCGGAGGTTAACATTTTCAATTATTTATGCTATGATTTGTAAGATTATAATATGAAACGAGTTTTATTTTTTATTTTTGCCTTTTTTCTTTCGATAGACTTTTGCGCCGCCTTCGGCGCCAAAGACAGTAAGAATATTAAAGACAGTCAAGACGATCTGCCCTACAGTAAATTTAATTACACGGTCATTCCGGAAAATCCGCGCCCAGGGGAACCGGTAACAATTGCAGCAACAAAAGACGCAGTAAAAGCCGTGCTGCTTGCCGGCGGAAAACGAATAAGCAGCGCTGTTTTTTTTACTGTTCCGGCGCAAAACGGCAAGCGAAGCTTCCTTGCAGCAGTGCTGACAATTCCCTCTACGGCAGAGCCCGGAATTGGGGTCATCAGGCTGGAAGGCGAAGAAGGCGCAATCTGCGAAATACTCATCAATATTGCAGACAGGGAATTTGAGTCGGAAACATTACGCCTTAACTCCGCTCTTACAGGGCTTGTAACACAGCCCGATCCGCAAAAAACAGCCGAGTCCAAAATACTTGGAGACATACTCTATACATTCGGCAGCGATGTTTATGCGGAAGATCAATTTATTCTGCCTGTTTTAACAACCAGAAGAACCAGCCATTACGGCGAAAAGCGCATAAATGTGTATTCAAGCGGCAGAAGCAGCACTGCGATTCATGCGGGAATCGATTTTGGCGCGCCGGCCGGAACCGAGGTTTTTGCCTGCGCTCCCGGAAAGGTGGTTATGGCGCGTTCAAGAATTATTACCGGAAATACAGTAATAATAGAACATCTGCCGGGTTTTTATTCCCTGTATTACCACATGGACAAAGTTGAAACAGACGAAGGCAGCATGGTTTCTGCCGGAACTCTTATTGGGCGTGTCGGCGCGACAGGGTTTGCCACCAGGCCTCATTTGCACTGGGATCTGCGCATAAACGGAGAACATGCAGACCCGGATGCATTTACCGCCCGGCCCATTATTGACAAAAATGCGATTTTAAGTACAATTTTTAAATAAAGGTGCGAAAGCATCTAAAAGCGATATTTACCATGCTAGGAAAGGAGGTGATTATTTTTGGCGCACATAATCGTTGACGACAACGAACTGCTTGAAAAAGCCATTAAACGTTTTAAGCGTATGGTGGAAAAAGAGGGCATCATTCGTGAATTTAAGAAGCGGGAGTACTATGAAAAGCCTTCCACCATCCTTAACAGGAAGAAAAAGGCAAATGCCCGCAAATTATTAAAGAGAAACCGAAAAGGCCGTGGCGAGTATTAAGAACTCATCTCTAAATTCTTTACCGCAAACCAACACGAACCCGCCAGGGCAAATACAGCGAAATATTTCAATTTTTCTGTCATTTGTGTTGGTTTGCGCGTCTTTTGTTTTTTTATCATGCGCGACAATTTCTCCCGCAGGTTCGCTGCGGCAAAACATTCCTTCCATTGCAGAACTGGAAACAGCAGCGCCAAATTGGCAGCTTTTCGAAGACGGCATCGGTTTTTTTCACGGAAAAATCGCCAATCCGCAGCTCGATTTTTGGGCGCTGCAAATAGACCTTGATTCTGCGAACCTGCAATTTACCGCGGCAGGCGGCGCGTTGGCAAAAGACGGCAGCACGCTCAGTACAAGAGTCTCCAGCTTTGTCCGCAGCAATTCCCTTATTGCCGGAATAAACGCCGTCCCTTTTGACGTTATCTCGGCTATAGAAAACCGCCCAATTAAAAACATTGGCATCGTTATTTCCGGCGGCGAATTGGTTGCGCCTGCCAAACCAGAATACGACGCTCTTGTATTTTACAGCGGCGGCAGGCCGGAAATTATTAAACAATCTGCGCTTGTGCCAAAAGGCGCAACCGCCGCAGATGCAAATACTGGCGGTATAAACATCGCAGATGTGAACATCTGCGATATTGAGAACGCCGTGGGCGGCTTTCATCAGGTGCTGAAAAACAATGAAATCCCGAACCGGGTAATTAAAAGCGAAGCCCGCCACCCAAGAAGCGCCGCCGGGATTTCCGCCGATGGAAAGCGCCTGTATCTGCTGGTAATCGACGGCAGGCGCCCTGGCAGCATTGGCGCGACAGAGGCGGAAACTGCGCTGCTGCTGCGCGCATTAGGTTCCTGTGACGGAATTAATTTCGACGGCGGCGGCTCAAGCGCCCTTGCATTGCGCTGCAGGGACGGTAAGGTAAGAGTGGTTAATACTCCCATTCACAACAGAATTCCGGGCATGGAACGGGCTGTAGCGGGGTGTTTGGGCATCAGAAAAGAAAAAGCTGCAAGAATATACAAGTCGTGCGGGGTTGCAGATTAATCTTTCCAGGGAAAAATAAAATTTCTAAAAGTGCGAACGCCGGTTTTTTCACGTTCTTCTACCAAAAGCGCATCCCAGGGGATTTTGCTGCGTTTTGAGCCGGGGTTGGCTTCGAGCCAATCGTATTTTAAAAGGCGCAGGCGCAGGGCTTCGTCCAGAAAAAGAAGGATGCCGCAAGGCCCGGGAAACATAAACGCCAGCAACACGGACAGTATCAAAGCAATGAAATTGTGCAGAAACGCAAAGACCGCAAAACCGGGATTATCAAAAAAAATCAATAAACACTTTTTAAATGTCTTAATCAAGGTTGAGCCAAGCCGGGCATGTACGGCAAAATAAAATTGAAATGAAAGAATCCCAAAAATCATTGCCCAAAAGACAATAGCCGCCAAAAACAACCCCAGCATGGAATCTATGCTCATATAAAACGGTATTACAATGACTATTATCATAAAAAGCACAAATATAGCTAAACCCATTATAAGGCCTGCCGGCCACGCTTTTTTAAGATTTCTTAAAAAATCAGCGGAACCGAAAGAACTATAATCGGAAATTGACTTTACCGAAAGCGCCGCTGCGGCAACATAGACAGAGCACAAAAGAATCCCGAAAGCCCGAATGGCAATTTCCAGCCAATTGGCAACCTCAAAGCCAATAATATTGATAAGCCTGGGCAAATAAACCGGAATCGCAAGAATTGCAACAAAACCTATGTTAACAAGAACAATTCTAAACATATTATCCCAGGAATCATAGGCAGTTTTTCTTATTAAAAAACCAAACATATCCATACATAGTACATTATTTTCACTTGTCAGTCGATATAGTTATTCAAAAATCTGTTTTATTTAGTTGTTTATCTTCAAAAGTTATTGTATAATGAAATTATGAAATATCACATTTTTATAGGTACTACCCTGGATGACCTTAAAAACGAACGCAGGGAAATCCCCAGGACTATTATGGAGTTGGGGCATATTCCGGTAATGGCGGAATATCTGGACACATCTGCTAAAAGTCACGAACAATTGCTTGCAAAAACCATAGAAGAGTGTGATTACTTTATTGCCATTATTGCCCACAAGTATTCACCTGCCGGCAAAAAGGCATGCCCTCTTGAAAATGAATATAATATTGCACGAAAAAAAAATATTCCTGTTATTTCCCTAATCATTGACGAAAAAGCCCGCTGGAAAGCATCGAAAAAGGAAAAAGAAAACTCGCTTGTAAAAAAAGTGGAAGATTTTAAAAAGAAGCTGCGCCTTGGCATTTGCGAGACATGGCTTAATTCGCCGGATCTTTGCCAAAAATTACAAAGCCAGCTTATTATGCAGATGAATCTGGCGCCGCAGACTGGCTGGGTCCGCTCGGATCAGGCAATTGCGCCGTCTGTGGCGAATGAGCTGTCGCGTCTTTCAACGGAAAATGAGCAGCTCAGGCGGCAGATAAAAATAGACGGCGGCGAAATTGTCGCCAAATTGCGCGAGCAGATGAAAAACGCGCTAAAGGTACTTACATTAAACAAGGTAACGCTTAGCTTCTATTATGCCTCCGGCGAAAACTGGGAAAATTCAAGGCAGTTCCGTTACCTGCGGATTTTCCAGCTGCTTGTTCCTGAACTTTCAGTTGGGAAAACCACGGCAGAAGTCTCACGTTTTATGGGCACGGTGCTTAATCCGGATCTGGACAAAGCAGTCCGCAAGGACTACCCTACTCCGTCAAATACCGTCAAAAAAATAATGGCGGATTTTTCACTGTTAAAGCTGGTTAAATGCGTTAACGATGAAAGCACCGGAGAAGATGAAATTTGGGAAATAACCGAATACGGGAAAGAGCTATATTCCGCTTACCGTATGAGGCAGCTGGAAAAACCGGATTCCTAAAAACTCTTTAAAACCAATGCCGGATTTTAAAAAAAAGCACCATGCTTGCTGCAACAGTTCCCATAACGCATAAAACCACAGGGTATCCCCAGGGTTGCGAAAGTTCAGGCATAGACTCAAAGTTCATGCCGTACACTCCTGCAATAAAAGTTAAAGGTATAAATAATGCAGACACAATAGCCAGTATCTTCATTACTTTATTCATTTGATATGACAAGACAGACAGATTTACTTCCATAATGTTAGACAGCCAATCACGGTAATTTTCTATTGTTTCCATTGCATTGCTTAAATTTTCCTGCAAGTCCTGTATAAATGGTTTTAATTCGTCTTTTATAAGCCGGGTATTTTGGCGGGACATTATTATTATATTTTCACGTAATGGAAGAATAGAACGTTTTATGTGGAAAAGGCGCTTTTTTGTATTTTGTATTTCCGAAATAAATTTATCATTGCTTGTTTTTACAGCGCGATCTTCCAAATCTTCAATAACATCTTCCATTTTTGCAAGAGCATAGCAATATTCGTCGGCAACGGCGTTAACCAGCAAATATGCAAGATAATCCAGGCCCATCTTGCGAATTTGCCCGGAATTATCCATTATTCGTTTTCTTATGCCATCAAACGGATCGTCCGGAGCCTCCTGAAATGTGATAAGCAACCCTTTTTTTATAACCATGCTTATTTGATCGATTTGAAACTCATCCCTGTCATTATCCTGAAATTCTCCTTTTATTGATTTAAACGACATAAAACCGTAATCCTCGAATATTTCAACTTTTGGCTGCTGTTTGGTATTAAGAATATCTTCCAAAGTTAAAAGATGAATGTTATAAATATTTGCCAGCTTTTTTATTGAGTCAATATCATTTAACCCGTTAATATTAACCCATGTTATTACACCTTTTTTATTTAAAGGCAAATCATCTATATTGGGCACATTGTTAAAATCTGCAAAGGATGGGGCAAAAGTTAAAACTGATACGCCCATTGCCGATGCCGGCCTGTCCCCGACATAAACAGGAGTTCCCGGCATTAATCCCATGTTTTTTTCATTTAGTAGAATATTTTTCATTCAATAATTATAACAATACACACATATATTGACAATATTTAAGGCTATTCCAAAATTTCAGTTTTTATGGTAAAATAACTTATGAAACTTAGATACAATGCAATTGTTGGATTTTCAGCGGCTGTGGTGTTCTCCTTGTTTTACATTGTTGGCACCATGGCGCTTCTGGAAGAACGGCTCTACGACTTCTTTTTACGCTTTAGGGCAAACCGCCAGCGTATAGAAAACGTAGTTTTTCTTGATGTTGACGACTCTGCCATTTTTTACAACGGTGTCTATCCCTGGCCCAGATCTATACCGGCGGAAGGCCTTATGCGGCTTAAGGAATACGGGGCATTAGCTGCTATTTTCGATATTGAATACATAGATCACGGCCCTCAGGGCGTTGATATACTCTACCTGAATCAGGGTCTTGAAAACGATTTTAACCGCAGTTTTTTCGAGTTAAATATTGCTGCGCAGGATATTTTTTCCGCATTAAGCTCCGGGCGGATAGGGCGGAATGATATTGACCATTACGCCGGTTCTTTTTCTTCATTAATCAATAACGAGCACAGAGATCTTTACGGAAGAGCCCAAAGAATTGCCCGCGATAACGACCGTTTTCTGGCTCAGGCTTTGGAATTATTCGGCAAAAGCTGGTCTACTCTTAATTTAAGGGAAAGCCCTCTGGACGGCGAACAGGCAGAACGCCGCCCAATTGCAGAAGCTCTTTTTTCATATCCGGTAAATGCCGCCCCAGATGCGAATATGGGAGCGGGTTTCGTTGACATATTGCCTACTCTACCTGCTTTTTCAATGGCGGCAAAAGGCGCCGGTTTTACAAATGTCGAAATCGATGACGATGGCGTAAGGCGGCGTGTTTACCTTGCGCAGAATGTTTTCGATCACTGGTATTTGCAGCTTTCCTTTGCCCCATTAATCGATTATTTGGGCAATCCGGAAATTTTTCTGGAAAAAGATAAATTGATTATAAAAAAGGCGCAGTTTCCGGACGGCAGGAAAAAAGACATAATTATTCCCCTGGATCAAAAAGGCAGAATGCTGCTGGATTGGCCAAAAGAAGATTACAACGAAAGTTACGCCCATATTTCCTTTGCCAATTTTTCGCTGCTGGATGAAATGGAAGAAGAAATAGAAAGATACAGCCGGGCCCTTGCTTCCGCAAATTTGATGTTTTTTACTCAATTCGATTCTTCAATAACTCATATTCCTGTTATACTTGGCAGTCTGGAAGCATCCTTTGATGCTGCGCATACAGCCAAGTATAATGCGCTTGAAAATTTATCCGATGAAGACTTCGACAGCTATATTGAACACCGTACTCAAATCATGTCTTTGTTAAATGAACTTATTTCATTAAATATCGATGAAAAAGTAATGGAATTGGCTTCGCTGTTAAGTGAAGAGTATCCAGATAACGCCGAAACAATCATGGACGAAGCGGATTATATTTCGCAATTAATTTTTGTTCTTAAGTCAAACTATGATATGTGCAATGAGCTGAATATTACCAATGACAAAATGCTGCGGGATAAATTCGTTATTATCGGCAGGGTTGATACCGGAACTACCGACTACGGCGCAAATCCTTTTTACGGTAAATATATAAATGTAGGCACCCACGCAGTTGTACTGGATACGATTCTTTCCGAAAATTTTATTGTTCCGCTAGGAAACTGGTGGCGTATTTTATTCATGTTAATTTTTATCCCGCTCTTTTTTATGATAACCGACCGCCTTTCGCCTGTTCTTAGAGCTTCTTCCGGTTTTGTTGTAACTTTGACGATATTTGCCTGCGCAGTTGCCGTATTCCGTTTTACAGGCATTTACTGGGGGCCGTTCGGCACTGTCTTTGCCATGATTGGCGCTATTATTACAAGGGAAATAATCGAATACGCCGGCTCGGAAAAAGAAAAACTGTTTATTCGCACAGCTTTTTCTACGTATGTTTCCAAAGATGTAGTTAAAGAAATTATATCCGATCCTTCCAGGTTGCATTTGGGAGGAACCAAACGCTTTATGACAGCCATATTTACAGATGTAAAAGGCTTCTCCACCATATCGGAAAAGCTGGATCCGGAAGACCTGGTAAGCCTTTTGAACCGCTACCTTAGCGCAATGAGCGATATTGTTCTTGCCGAAAAGGGGACGATAGACAAGTACGAAGGCGACGCAATTATTGCCTTCTTTGGCGCTCCTTTGGAATTAAAGGATCATGCCCTGTGCGCCTGTATTTCTGCAATTAAAATGAAAAAAGCCGAAGAAGAATTAAATAAAATTATTATGGAAAATAAATCTTCCCCTTCGCCCTTGTTAACGCGAATCGGTATTAATACAGGTTACATGGTTGCCGGTAACATGGGCACAAATAACAAGATGAATTATACAATCATGGGAAATGCGGTAAACCTTGCAGCCCGCCTTGAGGGAGTAAACAAACAATACGGCACATGGATACTTGCTTCGGAAGATACAGTGCGGGAAACAGGAGATAAATTGCTGACAAGAAAACTGGATCGTGTGCGTGTTGTCGGCATACACGAACCGGTGCGCCTTCATGAATTGCTGGACACTGTAGAAGATGCAAGCGAGCAGCAAAAAAAGATTGTTAATGTTTTTCACGAAGCCCTGGATAATTTTGAAAAACGCAACTGGAAGCTGGCTGCAGATGGTTTTAGGGAAATTCTGGCAATCAATGCCGATGATTATCCTTCTAAAATGTACTTTGAACGATGCGAAGAATTTATCAAGAAAGGCCCGGAGGATACATGGGATGGCGTATATAATTTAACGTCAAAATAGTTTGGCATGAATATTCCGGCAAAACCGCCTGACTGCCTTAAATGCAGTCATTTTAGAATTACATGGGACCCAATTTTGCCCAGAGCATGTGACATGTTCTCGATTAAATGCCGTAATCTTCCGTCTTACGAAGTATACCGCGCTACCGGCGCTAATTGCCCGTCTTTCCACAAGAAGGACGGGTTAAAGTAGCTTACGGAAAATACAAGAATACCGTTTAGCCGGTGCCAAGGCAAGTTCCGACGGCTTTTGCAGTGTCAAGCATATAATGATCCAGCGGGACAGCCTTTACTTTATCTTCGGGAACGCTTAAATCCACAGAGCCAATCTCATTGCCGGTAAGCGCAACCATGCGGCCGTATTCGCCTTTTGCGAGCATCTCCGCAGCGGCTGTGCCAAGGCTGGTCGCAAGAACACGGTCGGAGGCGCTTGGTATGCCGCCGCGTTGCACATAACCCAAAACAGTGGCGCGTGTTTCCATGCCTGTCTCTTTTTGAATTTCTTTTGCCACACGGTAAGCCGCCGAAGGGCCGTTTTCAAGACGGTATTTTTTACGGTCTTTTTTATCCATTTTGTATTCATCAACAGACATTGCGCCTTCTGCGACAACTACTATTGAAAACATCTTTCCCGATTCTGCGCGATCTTCAAGATGGCGGGCAATTGCCTTAATATCGTAAGGTATCTCTGGAATAAGAATAATGTCCCCACCGCCGGCAACCCCTGCATACAACGCAAGCCACCCTGCCTTGTGCCCCATCAGTTCAATAACAATAACGCGGTTATGGCTCTGCGCAGTGGTGTGCAGCCGGTCAATTGCTTCGGTGCCAATGGAAAGAGCGGAATGAAAACCGAATGTTCTGTCTGTGCCAACAATATCATTGTCAATAGTTTTGGGAAGGCCTATCACATTAAGGCCTTCGTGGGAAAGTTTACATGCAGTTGTATTGGTTCCATTCCCTCCAATTACAACAAGGCAATCAAGCTCAAGTTTAGAATATGTTTCCTTTATGGCCGAAACTTTTTCGATTGCTATTTCCGTCTCATCATTCCTGAACGGCTTTTCCCTGCTTGCGCCAAGAATTGTCCCGCCGCGTGTCAGTATGCCGGAAAAATCCTCCGGTTTAAGTTTTCTGGCATTTTCATTAATAAGCCCGCGAAAACCGTCGGCGATGCCGATAATTTTCATGCCATACCGGAGATGAGCCGCCCGGCATACGCCCCTGATAGCGGCGTTTAAACCAGGGCAATCGCCGCCGGCGGTTAATATACCAAAAGTTTTGGTAACAGTGTTAGTAAGCGCCATAATTATTTTATATTAAAAAATGCGTTTTATTTCAAGTTACTGAAGGCTTTTTTAAAACCACCCGGGTTTTTGGGAATGGCTCATTATTCGCATACTTCTTCGCTTCGTTCCAGAATTTATCCATAATTTGCAGATTTTCCTTCGTCATCTCCTGCCCTGTCTCATTCATCTTTTCCTCCACATGCCTGAAACGTTCAACAAATTTACTGTTGGTACGGCGAAGAGCCACAGAAGGTTCCACTTTTAAAAAACGGCAAAGATTGATTACCGAAAAAAGAAGGTCGCCCAGTTCCCCTTCCAGGCGGTGACTGCCCAAAAGGTGACAGTCACCTTTTTCGTTTTCATCGATTACTTCGCGCACTTCTTCAAGTTCTTCCTTAATTTTTCCTATTACTCCGTCCATGTCCGGCCAATCAAAGCCAGCCTTTGCCGCTTTTTTTTGAAGTTTAAATGCGCGATCCATCGGCGGAAGCCCGGAACTAACTTCATCAAGCAGCGAGTCCTTTGGCTTGCGCCCTTCCTGCTGCACTTTTATCGCCGCCCAATTATCCAGAACTTCGGCGCTGTCTTTTACTTTTACACCGGCAAACACATGCGGATGGCGGCGTATTAATTTTTCAGTTATCTGCAACAATACATCGCTTACGGTAAATTCCTTCTTTTCTTCATACATATAACTGAGCATCGTTGCAAGCAGAAACAAATCTCCCAGTTCTTCGGCAACATGCCCGGCATTATTTTCATCTATTGCTTCTATGCACTCGTACGTTTCTTCAATCAGAGCGCCGCGCAATGTTGCCGGTGTCTGTTCTATATCCCATGGGCAGCCTTCCGGGCTGCGCAGTTTTGCGACTGTATCGTATAATTTTTTGAATGACTCGCTTACAATCATATTGCCTCCAGCGGCGATTCATCATTTTTGGGGCTTGCTAACGGCATGGGTATTTTCTTTTTCTTCCATTCGCCAAGAAGGGTGTCCGGATCGTTAATAAAAGTTTGCACAAGAAGATTTGCGCCCGCATTCAGCGTTGCGCTGAGTGTTTCCTGCTCTGCCTCTGAAAAATCCGACAGCACCCAGTCGAAAACCCCTTCGCCGCTCCCTTCACGGCCGCCTTTGCCAGGCAGCCGCGAGTCTGGGCGGCCAATGCCAATCCGCAGCCGCCAAAAGTCCGCGCTGCCAAAACACTTTTGCATGGAGCGAAGCCCGTTGTGCCCGCCAAGGCCGCCCGAAAATTTTAACGAAATTGTATCCAGAGGAAGTTCAAGTTCATCGTGGATTATAATAATTTCTTCTATTTTGATTTTATAAAACGAAGCCGCGTCAAAAACAGATTCACCGGAAAGGTTCATGAAAGTTTCCGGCATCAGAAAATGATTCCCTTCAAAAGAAGCGTACAGCCCTTTGAATTTTTTTTGCCAGGAAAGAGACTGGTAAAAAGGCAGCGCCTGCGCAAGCATACGGCCTGCATTGTGCCTGTTGCGGCTGTATTTCAGCCCCGGGTTACCAAGAAAGACGGACAGTTTAATCATCAAAAACTCCTGATTGTACTTGTTCGGGAACCACGAACCTTCGGTTCGAATTTGTTCCCTTATAATTTTTGCTACTTTTTCTTTGCCAATATCATCAACAGCGCAATATCCCCCTGCCTTACACCAGGTATTCGCGCCGCTTGCCCCACAGTGAGAGGTTTTACATTTATCAATTTTTCTTTTGCTTCCGCAGAAAGACCGGTAACAACGGAGTAATCCAAATACGGAGAAAGTTTTACGGCATCCATTTTGGCGGCTTTTGCGGCAATACGGTTTTCTTTTTCTATATAGCCTGCGTATTTTATATCCAGCAGCACCCGCTCTGTCAATTCGGGCGGATATTTTGCAAACGCAGAATCATTCTCAGCGGCTGCGTCAGCATTTGATGCAGCGGCTGCTGCTGCAATAGCCGCAGCGGCAGATTTTCGCTGCGAAAGAAGTTCTTTTATTTCATCTAACATTTTTGTCTTTTCAAGAAAATGTTCCCAGCGGCTGTCATCTACAAGACCCAACTCGCGCCCTTTGGGAGTAAGCCTTGTGTCGGCAGTGTCATGGCGAAGAATCAGCCGGTGTTCGGCGCGGCTGGTGAACATACGGTACGGCTCTTTTGTTCCCAAAGTGGTAAGGTCATCCACAAGCACGCCGATGTATGCTTCGGCGCGCCCTGGCACCAGCGGAGGGCGGCCCTGCATTTTCATTGCGGCGTTGATGCCGGCTATTAACCCCTGAGCGGCTGCTTCTTCGTAACCTGAACTGCCGTTAGTCTGCCCTGCCGTAAAAAAACCGGCAAGGCGCTTGGATTCAAGCGAAGGGTAAAGATCCAGCGGATCAATGTAATCATATTCCACTGCATAGGCAGGGCGGACAATGTGCGCCTGCTCAAGGCCGGGAATGCTGTGAATAAAATCGCGCTGCACATCCTCGGGAAGGGAACTTGATGCGCCGTTCATGTACATCTCGTTAGTTGAAAACCCTTCCGGCTCAATAAAGACATGATGCCGTTCCCGCTGGGGAAAGCGCATAACCTTGTCTTCGATAGAGGGGCAGTAACGAGCTCCTGTGCCGGTAATTTTTCCGCCGTACAACGGAGAGCGGTGAATGTTCGCCCTGATAATTTCGTGAGTCTTTGTATTTGTGTAGGTAATCCAGCAGGGAACTCCATTCCGCCCCTGAAAAAGCACGGAAGATCTATCAATATCATTACCGGCATAAAAAGAAAACGGGCGCATTTCTTCGCCATCCTGTTTTTCCATCACAGAAAAATCGATGGTATCGCCTGCAAGCCTGGCGGGCGTGCCGGTTTTTAACCTTCCCACCGGAAAACCAAGACGGCGGAGCGAAACGCCAAGCCCCGCTGCTGCTTCTTCGCCAAGCCGCCCTTGCGGAGCATCGTACTCGCCGATAAAAATCTTCCCTTCCATAAATGTCCCGGAAGCGAGAATAACCGTTCGCGCTGTAATGCGGTGCCCCCGCGCTGTAACAACGCCTGCGATCTTGGCCGGCGAAGAAGCGGCGGTATTTCCCGCAGCGGCACTTTCCGCAAAGGCCGCAGAAAATGCAGCGCCTCCGCAGGCGGCAACATCGCCTTCGATTATTAAATCTGTCACCGTATCCATAAAAATTGCAAGATTTTTTTGCTCCTCAAGAACAGAACGCGCCGCCGCCTGATACGCATGTTTGTCCGCCTGCGCTCTTGGCGACTGCACCGCAGGCCCGCGAGAGCGGTTAAGCACCCTGTATTGGATCATCGTCGCATCTATCAGCCTGCCCATCTCTCCGCCAAGAGCGTCCACTTCTCTTACCAGGTTGCCCTTTGAAAGACCGCCAACCGCAGGGTTGCACGACAGCGCCCCTATCTTGTCCGGGTTTTGCGTGATAAGGAGGGTAGAAAAACCAAGGCGGCTTGTTGCCAGAGACGCTTCTATGCCTGCATGGCCGCCGCCTATGACAATGCAATCGTAATCCATGGCTTAGTATAATTTATTTTTGATCATCACTCAAGGTGAACCCTTAAGGAGAAGTAATTCGAGGCATTGTGTACACTTCCCCACTGCAAAAAAATATTGTATAACCCTTATATGCACCTGAAACAAGCCAAGTCCATCCTAAGCGCCCACAACGGCATGAACATCAGCCGCGGCTGTACGCATGGCTGCATCTACTGCGATTCGCGAAGCAAATGCTACCATATTGAGCACGACTTTGAAGACGTGCAGATAAAGTCTAACGCCCCGGCACTGCTGGAAGAAGCGCTTAAACGAAAGCGGAATAAGTGCATGATTGGCACCGGCTCAATGGGCGATGCCTATATCCCCATACCGGAAAACCTTGCAAATATCCGCTCTTGCCTTGAGATAATCGACAGGCACGGATGCGGCATCTCAATTTTAACAAAGTCAGATTTAATTTTGCAGGATCTTGATTTGCTTGTCAGCATCAATAAAAAAGCCAAATGTATTTTTCAAACTACCTTAACCACTTTTGATGAAAATCTGTGCAAAATTATTGAACCGAATGTCTGCGGCACAAAACGGCGTTTCGAAGTTCTAAAAATTATGCGCGATAACGGCATACAAACAATCGTATGGCTTTCCCCGTTTTTGCCTTTTATCAATGATACCGAAGAAAACCTGCGAGGGCTTTTGAATTACTGTATCAATGCGGGCGTTTATGGAATATTATGCTGGGGTATCGGGCTTACATTGAGAGACGGTAACCGCGAATATTTTTATTCAAAACTTGATAAACATTTTCCCGGATTAAAAAAAGAGTATCAGAAAAAATACGGTCTTAATTATGAGATACACAGCGGCAACAGCGAGGCGCTAATGCGAATATTTTATGACACTTGCAACAAAAATAATATCGTTTGCAATAATAATGATCTGTTCGGGTACATGAACGCTTTTGAAATCAAAAACGGCAAGCAGTTAGATTTGTTTTAGCCTTACTTCCCTACACAAAACCTGCTGAACATTTCTTCCAGAATATCAGCCGTAGAAACCTCTCCGGTAATTTCACCTAACGAATTGACAGCTTCCCTCAGCAGCGGCGCGATTAAGTCCAGCGGCTCTCCCCGTTCCGCCAGCGCGAGCGCTTCTTCCAGCGCGGCGGCAGCGGCATCCACAAGAGTTTTCTGCCGCTGCGAGCCGAGAGCGGCACTCCGCGGATCCTCCGCTTGAGAACCGGCATCCGACGACGGCATCTGCTCCCTTATCGCCAATGCAATCGCCGCGTGTAATTCCGCCAAGCCTTCGCCCGTTTTCGCGCTGAAACAAATCATCGGCGCTAAACCGCAAGAGAGCGCAGCAGGCAACTGAGCGGGCAGCGGCGCAATGTCCGCCTTGTTCCAAATAAAAAGGTGACAGGCACCGGTTGGTTTGTCTAAACGTTTAGACAGCCCGGGGGGTGACAGGCACCATTCTGCGCCGTCAATCAAATACAGAACAATGTCCGCCGATTCCAAAAGTTCGCGGCTGCGCTCCACTCCGATTTTTTCAACAGGGTCCGCCGATTCCCGCAAGCCGGCAGTATCAATAAGACGCACCGGAATTCCTTCGATAGAGACCAGCGCTTCGATCCAGTCACGGGTTGTGCCGGGAATATCTGTAACAATGGAACGGTCTTCTTTTAGCAATAGGTTAAACAAGCTGGATTTACCGGCATTCGGCCTTCCGGCGATTACTGCCGTAATTCCCTCTTGATAAATACGCTGTATCTGCCATGAAGCGGCAAGTTTTTTCAACCGCGCCAAAGCTTCCTGCGCAATGTCCCGCCCAGGAAGCTTGCCGGCAATTTCTTCCGCCGCATCAGCATCGGAACCAGCGCTAATTTCATCTTCAGAATAATCAAGATAAATCTCCGCGCCGGAAAGAACTTCGACAAGCTGTTTTTTAATCTCGTTAATTTCACTCTCCAGAGCGCCGAAAAGCCGTGTAACCGCATTGCTGCGGGCTTCTTCGGTTTTTGCAGAGACCAGCTCCATTACCGACTCGCTGCGCGTAAGATCCAGCTTGCCGTTCATAAAAGCGCGAAAAGTAAATTCACCCGGCAATGCATCGCGAAAGCCTGCTGTTTTAAGCGCAGCCATTACTGCCCTTCCGGCGGCATTGCCACCGTGGCAGCATATATCCAGACCGTCTTCGCCAGTGTAGCTTTTCGGCGCACGAAAGACGGAAACAAGAACCTCGTCAATTTTCCCGCCGTCAACCGGCTCTCCGTTACCTGTTCTATTTAAACTATTTACTGTTAATTGTTTATTGTTTCCTGCCTTAACAATCCAGCCGTGAATTACAGTATTACCCTGAGCGGCTGCGATTCTTTGCGGCGCGGAAAAAACAGATGCTGCTATTTCTATTGAACCATTGCCGGAACAGCGTATTAAAGTAAGAGCGCTGTTGCCCGGAGTAGTTGCAAAAGCGGCTATTGGCGCATCGTCACCATAGTTAACACAATCGCTCATTGTTCTTTTTGTTCCGTAGAAGCCGGCTCAACAGGCGTGCCTATTGGCGCATCTTGAGTATCCGGCTGTTTTGCATCAGCAAGCCGTAAACGCACAAAAACCCATGGAGCGCCAACAGAAACCCATAATCCTGCAAGCGCAATATGAATAAAACCATAAAGATTATAATTGGCAGAATCCTGCGGAATAAATTTTCCAATAACAAAATATATTAACAATAAACCTGTCATTCCCAAAATAAAACGCCCTGCCAATGTCAGATACTTTGCAATGCCGTTTCTGCTAACAGGCGCAGCGCTGCTAAAGCCAACATAACGTTTGTTAATGCAATAGCCAACGCCAATGCCAAACATTACCCCGCCTGGCACAAGCGCTTCTTTACCTGGCAGATAAAGAATCATTATCAGCGAAAGCACTGCGCTTGCATAAATTGCAGAACGAAACCTTAACTTTGCAAGAAGCGTTTCTGTTTTACTGCCCAAAAATAAATACCCGCAAATAACAATACCGCCAACAACCAAGCCTCCAAGAACATCAATGGGAAAATGCACACCCAGATATTTCAGGGAAATATTAACCCATAAACAAATCAATATTACAACAAAAAATCGAAATCCTTTTTTTTCATTAATACACCAGTACCAGCAGACGATTGGGAGAAGAAACAGGTACAGCAGACCCCATTGCAACAATAGTTCCATTTTAAAATCCTTCGAAAAAATTTTGCTGCAGCCGTATAATCGAAGAAGTCTGAGCGCGTGTTGGAGTAACGGCGGCGAATACTTCTGCCATCATATTCTTTATAATAACCTGCATTGCGGTTTTATCAATACTGATAAAAACAAAAAAATCATAAATTTCACGGTAATTATTTGCATCGTTTGCATCGTCCGCATCCATATCTTCATTTACATTATTGTTCAATGTTTTTATCCAATAAGTTTCTTCTTTAATTGCGCCCGGATAATCGGCAACAAAAGCTTTTTTTATTAATCTTTCAAAAAAAAATCCGTATTCATCATCCGGGTATAATGCTCCGGAATAAATCATCCTCTTTTCAATTCTTGCGGCTGCCAGCCTTGGAAAATCATGAACAACCGTAAAATTATCAGCCCACTTGCTTAAAGCAATAAAATTGCTCCCTGAACTATTCCCGATAAATAAATATTTATTACTGTACAAATTTAATTCTTCTGCTTTCGCAATTCCGCCTGTGATATACGCAGTTAACCAATCTGGCAGGTATACAGCGCCAATACCGTCCATGGTTTCGGTAATACTTTCTATTTTAATAATTTTAACAGCATCCTGAATTTTGTCCGCATCGCCGGGAATATTACCGGAAACATTCCGGTTAAAAATACAAGCACAAAAAAAACTCAGGCAAACAAGAATGATAGTTATTCGGCGAAGCCGACACGGTATTGTTATTTTCATATTCAGTAAAATAAATTCATTAATAATTTTTAGTTGGATAACACCAAATTAGGCATTGGCTGATTTTCTTCAGATTCCGTCATTTCTTCCTCCGGTTCTTCCTCAATTTCCGCTTTTAATGGAGCAGCCAACAAATACGCAAATTCATCCCAAATTGCCGTATACACCGGTTTCCGCCTGGCATCGTTAGTTTCAACAACAGGCACAACTTTTTGATTAACCGGCTCAGCTTCACTGCGGTAATCACCTAACGATACTTTAAATTGCCTTTCGACCGGCGCAGCAAGGGCAAGAGCGATTGGCTTATTTTCAGGCACGGATTCATCCTTTTCTGTTTCCTCAGCTTCATCGGCTTCTTCATTTTCAACAACCTGATTAAGAAGATCAATCTGCGCCGCAAGAAGTTCCTGCCATACCGAAAAAATGACACTTACTGTAATAAAATCTTCTGTTTTGGGAAGTTCCAGTGTTTTGGAAACTGTTTTTGAAGGCGAGACAAGCGACAAAATTAATTTTTCTTCATCCTTTATTTCCAGATTCATCGTCACGCTAACAGAAGAATCAAACTGAACCTTAAGAATACCGCCTTTTTTCAACGGCTTAAAACGGAACAAGAACTGACCGCTGTTTGCATCGTCAGTTGGAAAAGAAACATTCGAAAGCATATAAATATCGGAACCAGCAGCAAGCCCATAAGTTCCGCCATACGGCATCCATTGCGGCGATTTTTTTTTCGTATGCTTAAAAGAACGTTCAGCGCCGGCAGATTTAATTGAATCGTTCAGATTGCTTTCAAAAATATACCAGTGTAAAATATCCAAAGTGTCTTCAGAAAGAAGATGCATATACGGAGCTTTTAACGAAACAGGCGATGATATTTCTTTGAAAAAACCGGTTAAACCATTTCGTTTTAACACAGGAAAAACTTCCGCGCGCAGCGAAAGAAAACTGTTCTGCTCCGGAGTTTTCAGCAGCAGATTACCTGCCCCTTCCGAATATTTTCCTTCGCTGACTATTTTTTTTCCGTTATACCAAATAATATACGGTTCAAGGCGGCTGTCAAAATCCAGCCTGGCTTCCAGCATTACCACAGCGCCTTTTGGAAGAAGCTGGGAACTGTCAGCGATACCAGGCAGATGCACCTGAATATCTTTAAATGAAAAAGCAGCATCGCCCAAATAGAAAAAAGTTTTTTCTGTTTTATATAGGTTTTCTTTTCCGCTTAGCACCTGAAAGACCATTGTATATCTGCCCATCGGCAAATCGTCCTGCAGCCGGAAATAAGGAAGATTATTATCCAGATTATTTACCGGAATAATAATTTCATTTTTGCCATAGTAATAATCCGCCTTTTGCGCATTCTCTTCATCATCAGCTTCCAGTAAATCTTCATCTAACTCTTCATCCGTATCTTCCGCCAAAAACGTAACCAAAAACTCAGGCTCTCCCTTGTCAGAACTTTTTGTCATATCATAAGAATCTTCGTTCTGGCCTTCATTTGAATTTTTAAATAAGTTTTCAGATGAATCTTCATTTAAATTTGCAGATGTATTTTCACTTGATTCTTTTTTTGAATTTTTGGATGAATTCCGCTCCTGCTTGTTTTTAGATACATTGCCTTGTTCGGTTTTATTATTTTCTTTTAAAGCTTCACCAGAAGATTTTTCTAACGATGGTTCTAAAGAAATTTCAGAAGAGGTTTTTACCGAAAGTTCATCAATCGAAGACTTGTCCGTCACGGGCTTATCCATTGAAGGCTCATTATTATTGCTATTGTTATTGTTGTTATTATTATTAACAGAAGAACCTGCAGCCGGAGAAACCTCATTAGACAAAGGAGGCATCTCTTCTTCGATTAAATCTTCTTCATCCAAATCCAGCTCGTAGATGATTTTCCCCCCAAGGATTTCCCCATTTGAATTTTTCAAAAAAACCATAAGGGCGGTAACATCAGGATCGTTATAAACAGAATTTTCAAAATAAGGCTTAATCTTGTCGTTCTTCTTTACAAAGGAACATTCATCAAAGGAACGCCCGCTTGCCTGCACATTTACCCTGTAGATTCCGGCAGAAGGCAGAATTGCATCAGTTTCCTCGCAGCCAAGGAGTAAAGAGACGAGAATAATAAAGAAAGATGCCTTAACGGCATTTTGGACACACATTTCCAATTTAAATATACTATAATATAGCTACGGAGGCAACTATAAAAAATTTAAGTTTTTTATTATTATATTGAATATGAGAACAACGGCAATTATCCACCTTGACCTCTTTTTGAACAATTTTCGCGCTATTCAGGCCCGGATTGGGCCGGGCAGGCGGATTTGCGTGCCGGTAAAAGCCGATGCTTACGGCCACGGAGCGCTTCAAATTGCCGAAACAAGCCTAAAAGCGGGCGCTTTTTGCCTTGGGGCGGCAACGGCAGCAGAAGGGGCAGAACTTAGAAAAGGGGGGATAACTGCCCCTATCCTGCTTTTGTCCCAGCCCCATTTGCAGGAAATTCCGGAAATTATTGCCGCCGGGCTTACGCCATTTGTTTCGGACGCATCGCTCGCCGACGCACTGGCTTCGTACGCAAAAGCCGCAAAAATTAAGCAGCCAGTCCAAATAAAGATTGATACCGGCATGGGGCGGATAGGCTGCCCCGCAGAAGAAGCCCTCGCTCTTGCAAAGCGCATTGCCTCCTGCGCCAACCTGCAGTTGACTGGAATAGCAACCCATTTCTCTGCTGCAGACTCCGCCGCCGCGCAGGACATCGATTACACAAAGGCGCAGCTTGCCCGTTTTGAAGAAGCCGTCGGCTCCATCCGGGGCGCAGGCATCGACCCCGGCATAGTTCACGCCGCCAACTCAGGCGCAGTAATCCTCCACCCGGACACATGGCTCGGCATGGTGCGCCCCGGCATCCTGCTATACGGCTACAAAATCCCCGAAGCAGAAACGCCCAACACCGCCATGGCGCCCCTGCAAATTCAGCCGGTAATGGAATTAAAAAGCGCAGTAGTATTTATAAAGCGGGTAAAGAAGGGCGAAGCAGTTTCTTACGGCCGCACATGGACCGCCGGGCAAGACACAAACCTGGCGGTGCTTCCCGTCGGTTATGGCGACGGGCTCCCCCGCCTTGCGAGCGGAAAGTGGCAGGCGGTAATTGGCGGCAAAACCTACCCGCTGGTTGGGCGCATTTGCATGGACCAGTGCCTTGCCGACATTGGGCCGCAGCCCGATGCCCGGCTTTGGGACGAAGCCGTAATCTTTGGCGGCGCCGCCCCCGATGCCGGCGAACTGGCAAGGCGGATAGGCACAATTCCGTACGAAGTTACATGCAATATCAACAAGAGAGTGCCAAGAGTGTATGTTGGGCAGGTTTAATAGTTCTGAGGATTTAAAATATCGTCCATATCTTTTTTTACATTAGCAGCCAGACGGTTAATCAATTCTTTTTTAACATTGGAAGGCATTTTTTTTAAATAGTCGCTCGTTTTCGGTTTTTGTTCCCTTTGTTTTTCCCCCGCCTCGTAAGCAAAAAGTTCATGCGGAAGCACCTCCAGCGCAGCAGCGATTTTTTCTATTTTTTCAAAAGACGGTATGCGCCGCCCCATCTCTATTTGCCCGATGTAGTTGCCGCCCATATCGCACAGCTCGGCAAGTGTCATTTGAGATATACCCCTAATTTTTCTAAATCTTTTTAGATTAAAAATAAAAATCTGTTGTAAAGTCATCCTTAGAGTCTAATAGACATAAAAAAGTAATAACTTACAAATATCTTATTGACATAAATTATTTTTGCATGTTATTATATCTTTAGGTTATAAATTAAGAAAATATCCAGTGTATGAAAATGTATACATTAGGGTAAAAAAAAGGAGACATTGTATGAAAATGAATTTTAGGATCATTGCAAAAATCGGATTGCTTTTGGTGGTGTTTGGGTTCTTTATGCCAATTGCTTGTGATCAAAATGGTTTCCAGCTTGCAAGTTACATGATGGATAATGAACAACCATTGGAAGGGTTACTCCTATATCTATTGTTTTTATCTGCAGTTGCCGGAATTACTATCGGAGTTTTACTGTTAATGAATAAAACTGTAAAAATAGGTGTTGATTGGATGATAATTGTTGTTTGCATAGCAAGTGGACTCATCGTATATTTTACTCAGTTAGATGATGTTGAATTACAGAATGGCGCTTATGTAATACTTGCTGGTTGGATTATAGCATTAGTCACACAAATTATTTCAAAAGTAAAGAATGAAGCATAAATTTAGATATTTTATTTCGGAGGTTTAAAATGAAAGGGTTATATTGTGTTCCTAAAATTATGAAAATGGCATTTATATTATTTTTGTTCGTTAATGTTTGTAACTCGGCATTTTCACAAACATTATGGCAGACAGCGGAATACGGCATGTCTGTTGAGCAAATAAAAAAATTGTTTCCGTCTTCTTTTAAACCTTCTGACCCTTTGCCATTGGATGATGGAATGGTCGAACTTCTTAGAATAAATAATTATGAAATAGCTAAGCATGAATTTAATATTTCTTTTGCATTTAAAGATAATAAGTTGGTGCGTGTTTTGATAAACTATGAAGATTATGAAAAGCTTGCATCAATTAACGAAGGTAAAACGATTTTTTATATATTGGATGAAACATTAAATGCTCAATATGGAGAACCAGAAGTATTAGAACGCATCGAAGATGATGGGATTATTGCATTATGCTCTAGCTGGATTTCAGGAAAGACAGGAATTTATTTAGAGTATTTTAGTGATTATGAGTCAGCCTTTTTATTCATGTCCTATGACAGAGTTAACATTAATTTACCGGAAGAAACAGGTACATTAAACATTTGGTCATTCACTAGTGAATTAACAGAAATAATCGACAATTACCTAAAACCAAATTTTTTAAAGCCAAATCGTCCCAAGATTCAAATCGATTACAGTTTAATACCAACAGAGCGATTCCCCGGAAAATTGGATCCTTGTATTGCTTCCAGTCAGGGCGCTCCAGACATTTTTGCTTTGGAAGCATCCTTTGTCCGCAAATATGTCGAATGTGGTCTCTTACTGGATCTTACCGACATTTATGAAGCAAACAAATCAAAACTTCTTGCATATCCAGCAGAAATTGGAACATATAATGGCAAAGTATATGCAATGTCATGGCAAGCATGCCCTGGCGCAATGTTTTACCGCCGCAGCCTTGCCAGAAAATATCTTGGTACAGATGATCCTGCAGCAGTACAGGCATATTTTTACAATGTGTCTAATTTTCTTGAAACAGCAAGACTGCTAAGAGAAAAATCAAACAAGTCTTGCGTAGTTGTATCCAGCATTGGCGATCTTTTCCAGCCGTTCCTCGGCGGACGCAGCCAGCCATGGGTAGTAAATGGTAAATTGGTTATTGATCCGGCAATGGTGCAACTTATGGATATATGTAAAATTCTTACAGAAGAAGGATTGCAAGGTTACGCCGGTCAATGGTCAGAAGAATGGTTTGCAGGAATGAAAGGCGAACTAAGAAATAATTCCGGTAAACAACTTGAAACATTCGCATACTTCCTTCCAACATGGGGTTTACATTATATTATTAAGCCCAACACTCCTGAAACTTCAGGCGACTGGGCAATGATTCAAGGTCCCTTACCATATTGGTGGGGTGGCACATGGTTAGCTGCTTATAAAAATTCTCCAGATGCTGCTGCGGCAAAAGAAGTAATCCAGTATATAACAACTAATGACAGTTTTCATGAAGCCTGGGCAAGAAACACTGGAGATATTGTCAGCAATACTGTTGCTATAGATAGAATCAAGAATAACTACAGGGAACCATTCCTTGGCGGACAAAACTATTATGCTGCGTTTGCACAAATTGCAAAAAACATTAACGGCAAATTGGCACAAAGTACAGATTTTTTCATTGAATCGCTATTTAGGGATGCCTTAGACGCTTATCTGCGTGATGAAAAAACAAAGTATCAAACACTTGCAGATTTTGGATTGACCGTTTATAACAAGCTTGGTTATGAACAATAAAAGCCATACGGGCTTTAAACGTAAAGGAGAACATAATATGAAAATGGAAAAGATTTTAAAATTTGGAGGAATGGTTTTTTATGTTTTATTTCTTGTGGTAGGTATAATGGCTTTTGGTTCTAAAGGTAGAGGCTGGAGCAGTGATTTTTTGAACAA
>Ga0123356_10001194_pt1 | contig 28766 bp, 20 predicted proteins | sample TergutEmb28metaG_2_FD_92546 | JGI IMG/M metagenome (GOLD analysis project Ga0123356, IMG submission 92546) | Embiratermes neotenicus P3 segment gut microbial communities from Petit-Saut dam, French Guiana - Emb289 P3 | ecosystem: Host-associated > Arthropoda: Insects > Digestive system > Gut ...
CGCAAACGACCGGGAATGTACATCGGTTCGACATCAAGCTCGGGACTCCATCATCTCGTTTACGAAATAGTAGATAATGCTATAGACGAAACGCTGGCAGGTTTTTGCAACGAGGTTTTTGTTATTATTCATAATGACGGCACACTGACCGTAACAGACAACGGACGCGGTATCCCTGTTGACATTCAGGAGCAAACAGGGACATCCGCACTTGAAGTTGTTTTTACTGTTTTGCACGCAGGAGGTAAGTTTGGAACAGGTGGCTACAAGGTTGCAGGCGGTTTGCACGGAGTTGGTGCTTCTGTTGTTAATGCCCTGTCTGAGTGGCTAACGGTGCGCGTACACAAAAACGGAAAAATATACGAAATGAAATTCTCCCGTGGGGATATAACGCAGGAGCTGAAGATTGTCGGAGATACTGACAAATCCGGCACGGAGGTAACCTTTAAACCCGACAGCGATATTTTTGATGATGTCAACTTCAACTACGAAATACTGCGAACAAGAATGCGTGAACAGGCATTTTTAAACGGTGGTCTTAGGATAACTGTCCGGGACGAGCGTGACGGGCATATTGCGGAAGACTCACTTTATTATGAAGGTGGAATCATTGAGTTTGTAGAGTATATTAACCGCAGCAAAACACCACTGCATGAAAATGTTGTTTTTCTGTCGGATGAACGGGAAGACTCTACGGCGCAGGTTGCTTTGCAATATTGCAGCGATGTATATAATGAGTTTATTTTAAGCTTTGCAAACAACATAAACACACCGGACGGCGGAATGCATGAAACCGGCTTTAAAGCTGCGCTCACAAGGGTTCTTAATGATTACGGAAAAAAAGCAAACTTGCTTAAAGGTGAAGACAAACTTTCAGGCGAGGATTGCCGTGAGGGAATTACAGCGATTATATCTGTCAGACTTATGGACGCACAGTTTGAGGGGCAGACGAAATCAAAGCTTGGCAACAGCGAAATGAGAACATTTGTAGACAACCTGCTTACAGAAAAGCTGGCTACATATTTTGAAGAAAACCCGGCTGTTGCCCGGGCAATACTCGACAAAGCATTAACAGCATCAAAAGCGCGTGAAGCAGCACGCAAAGCCCGCGATAACATAAGACGCAAAAACGCACTTGAAGGCATGTCCTTGCCGGGCAAGCTCGCTGATTGTAATGAAGCAGACCCTGCACTGACAGAGCTTTATATCGTCGAAGGAGACAGCGCAGGTGGCAGTGCAAAAGGAGGCCGTGACAGCCGTTTTCAGGCAATATTGCCACTGTTTGGCAAGATGCTTAATGTTGAAAAAGCAAGAGCCGACAAGGTATACGGGAACGAAAAGCTTACACCGGTCATAACAGCGCTCGGTGCCGGAATCGGTGAGGATTTTGATGAGTCAAAGCTTCGTTATCATAAAGTTATTTTAATGGCTGATGCCGATGTTGACGGTAGTCATATAAGAACACTTCTTTTGACTTTTTTCTTCAGATTTATGCGTCCGCTTATCGAAGGCGGCTACGTATATGCCGCTCAACCGCCTTTATTTAAACTTACAAGAGGAAAAACTGTTCGCTGGGTTCTTAACGAAAGTGAACTTGAAGCTGCTCTTACAGAGATGCGTGGAGAAGACGGAAAAAGCAGAGTAGATGTCTCTCGAAACAAAGGTCTCGGTGAAATGGATGCACATGAGCTTTGGGATACAACCATGAACCCTGAAACAAGAGTATTAAAGAGAATAGAAATGACCGATGCGGTTGAGGCTGATGAAATATTTACAGTACTTATGGGAGAAAAGGTCGAGCCGCGAAAAGAATATATTGAAAAATACGCTAAGTATGCAATAAATCTCGATATGTAAAGCCTTGCAAAGCAAGGCTTGGGAAAATATCACAAAAAAACTATTATATATATTATATACAAAGTGATATTTTCAGAACGGGTAACTAATAAAAGTAATAAGAGGTTTAATAAATGCCAAAAAAGGAAAAGACAGGGGATATCAGTTATCCCGACCAAATTATTATAAATGCACCGCTTGAGCAGGAGATGGAAACATCATTTCTGACATATGCAATGTCGGTTATTATCGACCGTGCACTACCGGATGTACGTGATGGTCTGAAACCTATTCACAGACGTATCTTATATACAATGCATGAAAGCGGTCTTACGAGCGATAAACCGTTTCGCAAGGCAGCAACAGCGGTTGGTGATATTATGGGTAAGTATCACCCTCACGGAGACATGTCTATTTATGATGCACTGGTTAGAATGGCACAGGACTTCTCAATGCGGTATTTACTTATATCCGGACACGGAAACTTCGGCTCTGTCGATGGAGACCCTCCTGCAGCAATGCGCTATACAGAGGCACGTTTGTCCAAGATTTCGGACGAAATGCTCAGAGATATAGGAAAAGAAACAGTCGAATGGGACCCAAACTACGACGAAACAAGAAAACAACCGCGTGTTATACCAAGCAGATTCCCAAATCTTTTAGTCAACGGTTCGAGCGGAATAGCCGTCGGAATGACAACGAATATTCCCCCGCATAACCTGACAGAAGCAATAAATGCAGTTATATGTATAATGGAAAATCCCGAAGCTGACTTAGATGACATTATGGAGCATATAACAGGACCGGACTTCCCTACAAGAGGTATTATCATGGGAAGAGCAGGTATACGCGCCGCTTATGCAACAGGGCGGGGGCGTATCAAGGTACGTGCGCGGGCAGAAATGGAAGAGTTCGGAGCAGGGCGTACTCGCATCATAGTCACAGAGCTTCCGTATCAGGTTAATAAAGCAAGGCTTTTAGAATCAATAGCAGAATGCGTTAAAAACAAACGCATTGAAGGCTTATCGGCTATGCGTGATGAGTCTGACAGAGACGGAATGCGTATTGTTATTGAGCTCAAAAGAGATGCAAATGCGCAGGTTGTTCTTAACCGTTTATATACACAAACACAAATGCAAACAACTTTTGCGATAGTAATGCTGGCCCTCGTAGATGACCAATCACAACCACGTATTCTTTCGCTCAAACAAATGCTGGAAGAATATATTACATTCCAACGGGAAATAGTCCGCCGTCGTACAGAGTATGATCTTAAAAAGGCTCGCGAAAGAGCACATATACTCGAAGGCTTACGTATAGCTTGTGATAATATTGACGAGGTTATCCAAATTATCCGCACAAGCTATGATAATGCAAAAGAACGGTTGATGGAACGCTTTAAGCTCAGTGACATCCAGGCACAGGCAATACTCGAAATGCGCCTTCGCAGCCTGCAAGGACTTGAGATTGAAAAAATAGAAAATGAGTACGCAGAGCTTCAAAAAATGATTGAGTACTATTTAATGCTGCTTGGTAATCAAGATAAGCTTGATGAAGTACTTATTAAAGAGCTTATTGAGATTCGCGATAAATATGGTGACGAAAGACGCACAGAAATCGCTGTAGTAGAAGATGAAATTGACATCGAGGATTTAATTGATGAAGAAGAGTGCGTTTATACCCTTACAAATGCGGGATATATAAAAAGACTCCCTGCCAATACATACCGTGCTCAGCGGCGCGGAGGCAGAGGAATCACAGCGATGACAACAAAAGAGGAAGACTATGTAGAGACCCTCTTTACCGCCTCATCGCACGATTATATTTTGTTTTTTACCAATCATGGAAGGGTTTACCGCAAAAAAGGATATATGATTCCGGAGTCCGGGAGACAAGCGCGCGGAACAAATCTTGTGAATATATTACCGATTCAATCAGGAGAAAAGGTTTCGGCAATGATTCGCATGCGCGAGTTTGGAGAGGACGAATATCTATTTATGGTGACCCGCAGCGGAACAGTCAAGCGCATGAGAATGACGGAGCTGCGTAACATTAAAAACGTTGGTATCAGAGCGCTGACGCTCGGAGAAGATGATGAGCTTATCTCTGTACGTGACACAGACGGAAAGCAAAAAATACTTATTGCTACGTATAACGGTATGGCGATATGTTTTAATGAAACAGATGTCAGACCTATGGGAAGAACTGCAGCAGGAGTCCGCGGTATAAGACTTCGCAAAGGAGATCACTGTGTCGGGGCAGCCAGGGCCAGAGATGGAGGGGTTCTTCTTACCGTAACAGAGAACGGTTACGGAAAAAAGACGCAGATCAGTGAGTATCTGCGCGGAGAAGAAGGTGTTGTGCAAAGCCGCGGAGGCGTTGGCAGAAAAAACCAAATAATTACCGACAAAACCGGAAGGGTTGCCGATATAAAAGTTGTTGACGACAATGATGATGTTATGATTATTTCCGACGATGGTACAATCATCCGCATGGCAGCAGCAGACATCAGCACAATCGGCAGAGCAACACAGGGTGTGCGCCTTATGCGCATGGGAAGTGAAGCAAAGGTTATATCCATTGCCAGAACAGAAAAAGACGATGAAGACGAAGTAGGCGAAAATGAAGAAAATCCGGATATACACTGACGGAGCTTGCAGCGGAAATCCGGGCCCCGGAGGCTGGGGCGCTATACTCATGTATGGTAATAAAGAAAAAGAGCTCAGCGGGTATGAGGCGAGCACAACAAATAACCGCATGGAGCTTACATCTGTCTTAATGGCTCTCGAAGCAATTAAGGAACCTTGTGAAATAGAACTTTTTACAGATTCACAATATGTTGCAAATGCAATAAACCGGGGTTGGCTTTTCTCATGGGCAAAAAAAGGATGGAAGAAAAAAGGCGGAGAGGTAAAAAATCCCGATTTATGGGTAAAACAGATGCCCTTTTTAGAAAAGCATAAAATAACTTTTATATGGGTAAAAGGACACGCGGACAACGAATACAACAACCGCTGTGACGAACTGGCGGTCGCAGCAAGAGAAAAGATACAAAAAAAAGAGCAACTTTGAAAAAGTTGCTCTTTTGCTATGTAATATTATTTCGTGGCATCGTCGTCTTTTGCTATTGCATCAAGAAGTGATTTATACCATTCGAGAGCGTCCACAAAAGCTTTAGTAACTTCTTCCAAATCAAGGTTATACTTAACCATAAAGATTGCTATTTCGTCCCAGTTGGCATGTTCATAAGCATGAATGAAGTCCAACACTTTGTAGAGGTTTCCGCCTTTATCGACAAGTGCTTCACGGACATTTTCATCAAGGGATACTTCGCCTGCCGCCTTTTCCATTGGCATTTCCAAAATTACATCGAGCAGAGAAAATAAGCCCATCATAAATAAGCTCTGTGCAAACACACCCATTTCAAACGCTTTTGACAGATTTTCGGCAAATCTTGCACGGATAAGAGAAAGTTTTGTTATCTCATTTGGTTTATCGTCAGCAAGCTGCAGCGAAATAGCTGTTGTTGCCCAACGTTTAACATCTTTTTGACCGAGGATGGCAACTGCATTTCTGATAGATTCAATTTCTCTTGGCATGATGGTGTTTATAAAGCGGAGAAGTGAGATTGAAAGAGAAGGGTCTTGGCCAATTGTGTCTGCAATATCGCCAAGGTCGAAATCATCTTCGTTAATGCGTTTTAAGAGACTGAGTGCATTAATTTTTATCGGAGCAATTTTGCTGACACCTTTTGTTATCGGCTCGCTGAAAAAGCGGCCCGAATATTGTGTGTTTGGAATGCCTGTAAGTGCATTAAAAGTATCCATTTCGGCAATGTTGTTTATAACAATTTTTTTAAGTGAGGATAATGCTGTAATGGTAGCTATAAACTTCTCACCAACCTCAAAATCGGTAACATCTACAATAATGTAATCAATTAACTCAAAGAGCGGATTTTTGGTATGACCCTCGAGTAAGCCTTCAACCGCAATCTGAAAACCAAGCTCCTTTAATTCCTTACAACGCTCTATAACAGTGTCGTCTGTTTTTATGCTGTTTGAAAGCACACAAATAAGGAGCTCCGGTGCGATATCAAGCGTTTGCGGAACTCTCATAAGAAACTGATATTCGTTAAGGTCGATAAAGAGCGGACAACCGCCTGTCAGAGGCTCTACCCCAAGGGTTTTGATCAGATCGAGACCGGGAGATAAAACAGCGTCGGACATACTCATTTCTTCAGCCATCATACCTACCAGCTTTCCTCCGGCCCTGGAGTTAAGTCTGTAGGCACCTACCGACATTTTTGAATCAAAGAAAGGAATCGCAACTATAAATGTTTTCATATGACTACCTCTCGTTTTTATGACGCTTTGCATGGTGCGCGAGGCGGGACTTGAACCCGCACGTCCATATTGGACACTAGAACCTGAATCTAGCGAGTCTGCCAATTCCACCACCCGCGCCCGTACATATTTTAGTATAGCAAGTACACAAGGTAGTGTCAAGACAAACAAGAAGAGAGCAAGGTATTACAAGGGAAAGCTTGACACAGGCTGCACTCATAGAGTAAAATAATCGGCAATAGTATGTGGTAGGAGAAGAGATTTGTATTCGGTTGGTTTTGATATTGATAAATATTTGGAAATGCAGTCAAGAAAGATTCTGGAGAGAATCGAAATGTTTGAAAACAAGCTCTACTTGGAGTTTGGAGGAAAGCTTTTTAATGACCACCATGCAGCGCGAATACTCCCGGGGTACACACCGGACATCAAGGTCCAACTCTTAAAAAACTTAAAAGACAAAGCAGAAATCGTAATTGTTATAAATGCATCAAACATCGACTCGAACAAGGAAATCGGAGATACAGGAATATTCTACAGCGATGACGTCCTGCGACTCATCGACGAAATAAGAAAAGAAGAACTTTATGTCGGCAGTGTTGTTATAAGCCAGTATTTGGGACAACCTGCCGCCATTACTTTTAAAGAATACCTTGAGGGACTCGGAATCAAGGTTTATATAATGCACTACATTCCAAATACAGACTATCCTGCAAATGTACAGCTTATACTCAGCGACCAGGGTTACGGAAACAATGATTACATAGTAACAACAAGACCTCTTGTTGTTGTTACGGCACCGGGGCCGGGCAGCGGAAAGCTGGCAGCCTGCCTTTCTCAACTCTATCATGAAAACAAACGGGGAGTAAAAGCAGGATATGCAAAGTTTGAAACATTTCCTGTATGGAACTTGCCGATAAAACACATGGTAAACCTTGCGTATGAAGCAGCAACAGCAGATTTAAATGATGTAAATATGATAGACCCGTTTCATTTGGAAGCATATAATGTCTCGGCGGTAAATTACAACAGAGACATTGAAGTGTTTCCGATATTAAATGCAATGTTTACACGAATCTGGGGACAAAGCCCTTACCTTTCTCCAACCGACATGGGTGTTAACATGGTTGGTTTTTGCATAGATGACGAAATATGTACAAAAGCATCGAGGCAGGAAATAATCAGAAGGTATTTTACAACACAGCTTGATTATGCAAGAGGAAAGGTTAATAAATCGGCTCTATCCAAGCTTGAACTCTTAATGAACAACACAGGAATATCTCCCGATGAAAGACCGGCTGTTTTACCGGCACTTAAAAAAGCTGAGGAAACTCAGTGTCCCTGTGTTGCAATCGAACTTTCCGACGGAACATTAATATGCGGAAAAACGTCTTCACTGCTCGGTGCCTCGTCGGCAGCGCTGCTCAACGCACTCAAGCACCTGGCAGGTGTAGAGGATGATGTTTTACTCATTTCCCCGATAGAAATAGAACCTATACAAAAATTAAAGGTTGGCTATTTGGGAAATGAAAATCCCCGTCTTCATACAGACGAGGTTCTCCTGGCTCTTGCTATAAATGCCGCAGAAAACAAGACCGCCGAGCTGGTGCTGCAGCAGCTTCCAAAGCTTAGAAAATCGGAAGCGCACTCAAGTGTAATATTATCGCATATAGATATAGCTGTATTTCGGCAACTGGGTGTTAACATAACATGCGAGCCGGTTTTTCAAAACAAAAGACTTTTTTGGAAGAATTAAAAAGAAACGTTTGTTTCGCTATTAACGCCAGATAAATATTTCCGGGAGATTAATTGAGTTGTAAGCATCGGTATACTCAACATTCATAGTTTCGCGCCAATACTCAATCTTTTCTTCAAAATCGTTAATAACAGCAAGCATACGCAAGGTATAACCATACTTTGCGTATACTTCGTCATAGTTAAGCGGTAGTCTGAGGACTATATGATAACCATATGAAGTAACCACGATATCACTAATCTCGCCGGGTTTTATAGCTGCAGCAGCTTCTGAAAAGGGTGCTACCATATCCTCGGGCAAAAACAAATAACCCCCCGGTTCGTAATACATACCGGGATCCTCGCTATACTCCCACATAAGCTCATCAAAAAACTCGATAAAGTCATCATCTTCCGCTCTTTCGGCAAGCTGAGCCAAGATATCTTCGACTTGCACCCTTAGATCGATTTTATGTTCATCTATTTCTTGCAGGGAGTAGCCGTCTTCCTCTCTTAAAAAAGCTAACAATATGTGTTTGGCACGCATAAAGTTGTGCTCTTCGGTAAAATCGGCAATTGTGGCATCAGAAATGTTGGAAAGGTCATCGCCATAAAGAGTGTTTAAAAGTTGCCAGGGAATAAACTCTCTTAACCTTAGCATTTTATATACTTCGATGTTGAAAAAACCGTTATCAATCAAGGTCTTTTCAAGAATCTCCGGACTTTCGGCAGAAGCGACCATCATATCAATATCCGTTTGAATCATGTCTAAATCCTCCGGGCTGAGAGATGCGCCCAAGAGTGAGAGAGCATATTCAAAAACAAGAAGCTCCAAAACATGCTCGGTTGTAAATTCCAGTAAACTTTCGGAGATTGTTTTGTTGTCAAAAAATTCTTCGTCCCAATCCACCTCCATCATAAATCCTTGTGAAAAATGTGAAAGTGCATTATGGAGAAAAAAGTAAAGCTCTGCCCAAGTTATGACGGCGTCACCGGCTCTTATCATTACAGTGTCCTGTGAAAAAGCAGCCATAGCGAATTCTCTGTCAAGACCATGAACATGGTCGCCGGGCCCTGTGCTGCCGGGTCCGTTATCAGCATGTGAGTCTTCGTTATTACGAAAACCAACAACTATTGTCAAAAGCAAAACAAAACAAAGAAGAATTTTCAAGTAGCTTTTATAGTTCATATAAGTATCCCTTTCGGTGCCATTGCGGTCTATTCTACAGTTTATGGAGAAATATTGCAAATTTATTTAAGAAACATTAAACACCTGCAACAGTTTCTTCGGGAGTGCGTGTCGCGTATTCGTAGCTTCTTACAAACTTAACGGCTTCATCTACAACGCTGCCACCCTTTAATTTCAGAGATATTGCAGGGTCTGTTCCGGCAAGAACTTTTACACGACCCGTATAGTCGGGGAGTGAATAAAGCGTTGAAATACTATCCATATTAAAATCCATAAGCTTAAGTGTGAGCCAGCCTTCTTTTTGGGAAATTTCTGTTATTCCAAGCTGTGATGCTTCGCTGCGAAGCATAGATACCGAAGTAAGAACAACCACCTGCTCGGGAGGCTCACCATACCTGTCAACAAGCTCGGAAATCATATCGTCACAATCTTCCTGTGTGCGGATAAGAGCAATCCTTCTGTAAATATCCATTCTTTGCTGAGCAGAAGGAACATATTTTTCGGGAATTCCGGCAGATACGTTCAAATCGGCAGGGCACTCTACCCGTTTTTGCGGCTTTTCGCCTTTTTCTTCAAGAACAGCTTCTTCCAGCAGTTTTAGATACATATCATATCCGACACTAATCATATGTCCTGACTGCTCAGCTCCGAGTAGAGTTCCTGCGCCGCGTATTTCAAGGTCGCGCATAGCAATTTTAAAGCCTGAGTTAAACTCGGCAAACTCTTTAATGGCACTCAGGCGCTTTTCGGCAATTTCCGTAAGAACCTTACCGCGCCTGAAAGTGAGATAAGCATAAGCGCGACGCGGGGAACGGCCGACACGTCCTCTTATTTGATGGAGCTGTGCCAAGCCAAGTTTATCGGCATCTTCAACAATTAGTGTATTAACATTGGGGATATCTATGCCGGACTCTATAATTGTAGTGCAAACAAGAACCTGTATTTCACCTGCGGTCATTTGCTCCATAACATAACCAAGCGTGTCTTCGTCCATTCTGCCGTGTGCGACTGCAATCCGGACACCGGGCAGCATCTCGGAGAGACGCCCTGCAACACGGTCAATATTTTCTATACGGTTGTGAAGATAGTATATTTGACCGCCTCTTGCCACTTCACGCCTGATAGCATCACAAACAATAGAATTATCATGTTCAATAACGTAAGTTTGAACGGGACGGCGACTTTGCGGCGGTTCTTCTATTGTTGACATATCTCGGATTCCGGAAAGAGCCATATTTAACGTGCGTGGTATCGGCGTAGCAGAAAGAGTAAGCACATCAACATGATTTGAAATTGACTTTAAACGCTCCTTGTGAGACACACCAAAGCGCTGCTCTTCGTCAACCACAAGAAGACCAAGCTTATTAAACTCAATATCCTTTTGTAAAAGTCTATGTGTACCGATAACAAAATCCACGCTGCCGGCTTTTACGTCCCGCAGTATCCGCTTGATTTGAGAAGGTGTCTTAAAACGGCTCAGAACCTCTATGTTTACGGGATAGCCTGCAAAACGACGCATAGAGGTAACATAATGTTGCTCTGCCAGAACGGTTGTAGGCACTAAAATTGCTGCTTGAAACCCACCCATAATACACTTCATAACAGCACGCAGAGCAACCTCTGTTTTTCCGTAACCTACATCACCGCAGAGCAGCCGGTCCATTGGAATCGGTTTTTCCATATCTTCTTTGATTTCTGTCGTACATGTTAACTGGTCTTCGGTCTCCTGATATCCGAATTTATCTTCAAACTCGGATTGCCAAAGATTATCCGGGGAAAAAGGATGTCCTGCAGTACGCTGGCGGGCAGCATATAACTTAATAAGCTCCTTTGCCATTTCTCTTGCTGCTTTTTTTGCCCTTGTTTTTGCTTTTGCCCATTCTGTTCCGCCGAGTTTGGAAAGCTTTGCAGGAGCGGCCTCTTCTCCTGCGCCGATATATTTTGCAACCATGTCAAGTTGCGTTGACGGGACATACAAAGAGTCTGTACCGGCATATGATATTTTTATGTAATCTTTATCTACATCATCAACGCGAAGCTTAAAAAACCCGACAAATTGACCGATTCCATGCTGATCGTGAACGACAAGATCTCCCGGTGAAAGATCTGAAAAGCTTTGCAAACGCTCACGATTTGATTTTTCTTTAACCTTACGAACACGCCGGGTTATAGCCTGAGCAATTATTTGCCCCTCGGTCACAACAGCAAGGCTAAGAGAAGGATACTCCATACCTGCAGAAAGCTCACCGAGAGAAATAACACAACGCGCATAGTCAGGCAGCACATATAAAGAGCTGTCTATAGCGGAAGACACACCACGCTCCTCAAGGTATTCGCGCATCCTTATGGCTCTGCGCTTATCCTGACAAAGCAAAACAACCCTGTAGTTGGATTCGAGATAATGTGCAACCTCGGAAGCTGCAGTTTCAAGACTTCCTCCATATGAAGGCAGACGTTTTGCGTCCATGCTAAGCTGAGTACGAGGTTTTATCGGATAAGAACTGCTTGCAAAACTGTCGGTCATTATCACAGGATACTTGTCGAGATGGATTTGCAAGCCTTCCCAGTCTTCGGAAAAGCGGACAAAACTACTATCAAGAACTCCGCCCTCAAGCAAAGACACGCTTTCGACAGCCAGCATCTTCAAATAACCGTCGGCACGCTCTTTTACACGCACAGGGTCACAAATTACAACAATCGTATCGTCTTCGAGATAATCAAGAGCGGTTGACATTTTTGAAATAAGCTCAAGATATCTGTCGGAAGAGGAAAAGCTTCGTTTTTCCCGAAGTTTCTCAATATCGGAAAGAAGATTGGCAATCAATGCCGGGTTGACATTGCGTTTCTTTTCAAGCTTTAAACAGTGCTGCTCCAGAGCGCTTGCCAGACCGATAGCACCGCTTCCGCAAGGGCCGTCATATAAAGAAGGCAAGGCTTCTGCTACGGGGACAATTCGAGCACTTCCAAGAGCTTCTATCCTACGTTGAGAAGATATATCAAAAAGACCTATGGAATCAAGCTCGTCACCAAAAAACTCACAACGTACAGGCTCCTCATGTGCAGGCGAGAAAAAGTCCAATATTCCGCCGCGGTTTGCAAATTGCCCGGGCCCCTCGACCTGCTCGCTCCGGCTATAGCCGCACAAGAGAAGAGTGTCAAGCAGCTCATCAATATTATAAGAACTACCTGCTTTAAGTGATAAGGATATGCTGCGAAGTTGCTCGGGGGTCATTGTTCTTTGAAGAGCAGCGCTAATTGACATAACCGTAATTGGAGATTTGCTCTCGCACATAGCCGACAATGTTGCAATTCTGGACTGCTCTGCCTGACGGGACACACCCTCGGAGCTGCGAAATGTAAACTCTCTAACACTAAGACAGAGCGCCTGCTCCATGGTTAATGCAGCTATATCTCTCGCCAATCTTTCAGCTTCGTCGTCAGCATTGCAAATCACAGCAACAGGACGCATAGTCGCGACCCTGATAGCAGCTGCTGCATGAGCGCGGTGAATATCTGAAAATCCCGACAAAACAGCAGGACAAGTCCCGGCTTCAATGCTTTCAATCAGCTTTTTGAAACCGCGGTCTTCAAGTAATGATTTTGCGAGTGACAGCATGTAACTCTCCCTAAGATAAATTTACATGAAAAGTACTACAAAATGTTTCACGTGAAACATTATTATCTATATATTGTGCTTTCAAAAAATCTATTTCATAAAAATTATTGCTTAATTATCCACATTAGTAACATAGTTAGTAACACTGCCTACCATATATTGTTTCACGTGAAACATTTTGTCTCTACATGTTGTTGTATCTGTTGTCCGATAATGATACAAAGCCAAGTTTATAAAGGAGATTTCTTTATTCGTGCAAACTTTCGGGGATATTTGTCGGGTGTCGGTGATTTTTTCCGGATCAATATAGCTCTGTGCTTTATGTCGGTATTTGGTATTGTGTAGTCTACACACGCTTGCAGCTGTGCGCCAAGTTCCGAAATGGCGTTTAATGCGCTGTCGAGCTCGCTGTCGGAGCCGGTGCTTTTCATTGCGACAAATAATCCGCCGGGTTTAACAAAAGGAAGGCACAACTCGCACAGGATATTTAATTTTGCAACAGCGCGGGAAACACAAATATCATACTTTTCGCGCATATCCGGACCATGAGAAGCTTCTTCGGCTCTTGAGTGTATAAAAGTGGCGTTAATACTAAGCGCTGAGCAAAGCTCTTTTAAAAAATCGACCCGTTTTCCTGTTGCATCAAGCAGCGTTAAAGTTATCGTTGGCTCCGCAAGCTTAAGAGGAACCCCCGGGAAACCGGCGCCGCTGCCTATGTCGATAACAGAAGCGTTTTTAAAGGAAACGACGGAGAGAAGAGAGAGCGAGTCAAGAAAGTGTAATTGAGCGACATTTTCTGTACCGGATATTGCAGTAAGATTGACATCCTTGCTGCGCTTGCTCAGCAAATCGTAATACGCTTCAAACGCCGCCCCTGCACCGGACGGCAACTTAATGTTTAATTTATCTGCACCTTGTATAATGATGTCAGACACACAGTTCCTCTACAGTTTTTTGTTTAATATATCTCTAATCTCGGTAAGTAAAAGCTCTTCTCTTGTCGGCTCCGGAGGAGCGGGAGGTTTTTCCTCTTCCTTGCTTTTAAATTTGTTAATAGCTCTGACAAAAAGGAAAACGACAAACGCTACAATAATAAAACTGACAAAATTATTCAAAAAAGCACCAATTTTAAGGATGCCCGGCTCTGCATTACCGTATAAACGCGGAAGGACAACCTCCCAAGCCGAAAAATCAACGCCTATGAGGATTCCGATGAGTGGTGTTGCAATGTTTGTGACAATAGAAGTGATAAGCGCGGTAAAAGCTCCGCCGACAATCATACCGACAGCCATATCGAGCATGTTGCCTTTGATTGCAAACTTTTTAAACTCGTTAAAGAAAGCTTTTATTCTTTTCACTTCTTTTCACTTCTTAAGCTCGTTTGGGAGCTTCTATTTTTTCAAGGCCTCCGAGATATTTGCGCAACACCTCAGGAATAACTACGCTGCCGTCACTTTGCTGGTTTTGCTCAACGAGCGCAGGTAAAATTCTGCTTGTTGCAAGCCCGGAACCGTTTAAAGTGTGCACAAACTCAGTCTTGCCGGTTTCTTCGCGCTTAAAACGCACAGAGCCGCGTCTTGCCTGATAACAACGGGCGTTGGAAACAGAAGAAACCTCTTTAAAACCACCCATGGAGGGAATTTGTATTTCTATATCATATGTCCGTGCCATTGCAGAAGTAACATCACCTGCAGAAAGCTTAACGGTTTTAAAGTGAAAACCTAAGCCTTTTACCAAGTTCTCGGCTTTTGCCACAAGCTCATCAAATGCTGCAGGCGAACCCTCGGGTGTTGTAAACTGGAACATTTCCACCTTGTTAAACTGATGACCACGTACCATACCGCGTTCTTCCGAGCCGTATGATCCCGCCTCACGGCGAAAGCACGGTGTATAAGAAAAATATTTTAAAGGGAGCGCAGATTCCGGTAATATTTCATCGCGGTGCATAGAAGCAAGAGCTGCTTCTGCCGTGGGTAGCATATAATGAATCCTGTCATCGGTGGGATTTTCAATCTTAAAAACCTCATCGGCGAATTTCGGGAACTGTCCCGCTGTCAGACCGCAGTCATAAACCAACATATAAGGCACCATAACAAACTCATAACCGTCATCTATGTGCGCATCTATGAAATAATTGAGCAGAGCCCATTCCAAGCGCGAGCCAAGACCGCGATATGTCCAAAATCCGCTGCCGGCAAGCTTTACACCACGCTCATAATCAATAAGTCCGAGACCTGTGCATAAATCCATATGATTTTTCGGCTCAAATGCAAAAACGTGCGGCTCGCCGAATGTTCTGAGGGTTTCATTTTCTTCTTTACCACCGGAAACAACGTCATCATCGGGTGGGTTTGGAAGCCTGAGCATTAAATCGTCAAGCTGTGTTTCGGTCTCGCGCAGCTTCTCGTCGGCGAAACGAATCTTTTCCTTTAATGCGTTTAGCTCCGCAAAAATTCCGGAAGTGTCAATACCGTCTTTTTTCATCTGCGGGATTTGCTTGGAAACTTTATTTTGCTCGGCTTTATCTGTTTCGGACTCTGTTATAAGAGTGCGGCGCTCCAAATCGAGCTTAATAATCATATCTATTTGCGCAGAATAATCTACACCTTTTTTTAAAAGGCTCTTCTTAATAACGTCGGGGGTCTCTCTAATTAGTTTAATATCAATCATTTTTGCTCCTCGCCGGTGCGCCCCATTAATACGTCAAATAAAACGTCAAAATCCTCGGGGTCGTAGTATTCTATTTCAATTTTGCCTTTTCCCCTGCCTTGTTTTATTGTTACACGTCTACCCATGTTTGCGGTTAATTGTTTTTGAGCCTCCAACAGGTAGTTAACTTCTCTTATCCTTTGCATTTTTGGGCTTATTGACTTTTCTTTGCCGAACTTTTTAACAAACGTTTCGACATCCCGAACGCTCATATCACCTTCTACAACAATTTTGGCGGCTGCGCGCATATCTTCTTCGCTTTTTAAGGCAAGCAGAGCACGCGCACTACCTGCGGAGAGTTCATTGCGTAACATAAGCTCTTTTAACTCGTCGGGAAGTGAAAGTAAACGAAGTGAGTTTGCCACAGACGGGCGGGATTTACTGACCTTCTCGGCAACCTGCTCTTGAGTTAAATTAAACTCTTCCATAAGCGCCTTGTAGCCACGGGCTTCTTCCAGAGGGCTCAGATCCTCGCGTTGAAGATTCTCAACCATTGCCAGTTCAAGTGCTTTTTGGTCATCGGCAACCACAACACGCACAGGCATTTCGGTAATACCGGCGTCTCTTGCTGCACGCCATCTTCGCTCGCCGGCGATTATCTGATAATATCCGCCCTCTATGCTACGAACCATTATTGGTGAGAGAATGCCGTGCTCACGAATTGATGCGGAAAGCTCATCAAGCTTTTCCTGCTCAAAGACGGTGCGGGGCTGATCATCTTTTGGTTCTATACGATGAAGTGGTATATATTCAAAATCGCGCGCTGCCGTATCATTTGCGGCATCACCCAGGAGCGCGCTGAGTCCTGTGCCCAAACCCTTTTTAGCCATATTTAAATTCATTCCTTTCCGCGCTCAAAAGGTTATCTTTTAAGCAGATGAATAGACGGTTAAAACTTTGCTACGTTTGTATTTGAGTTACAGTTATTTCGTTTCAGAAATTCTTTTGCGAGCTCAATATATGTTAGAGAACCGCGTGAATATCTGTCATATGTTAGTATTGGCTTGCCGTGGCTTGGCGCTTCTGCCAAACGGACGCTACGGGGAATAGCCACGGAATAAGTTTTATCTTTAAAATATTTCTTTATTTCAACAGTTATTTGTGATGAAAGATTTGTACGGGTATCAAACATGGTAAGCAGGACGCCCTCGATTTCAAGCTGAGGGTTGAGTGATTTTTTTATCATTCGTATGGTTGCCATCAAGTCCGAAAGCCCTTCGAGCGCAAAGTACTCGCACTGTACGGGAATAAGTACGGTGTCAGCTGCACACAGCGAATTTAAAGTCAGCATTTCAAGAGACGGAGGGCAGTCTATAAAGATAAAATCATATTTATCCCGGATTTGAGACAAAACACCTTTTAAAATAAATTCGCGGTTTTCCATTCCGACAAGCTCTACGCCCGCTCCGGACATGACCTTGTTAGACGGAAGCAAATCCCCGTAAGGTGTGCTGCGGATTGCTTCCGCGGCAGAAACCCCATCAATGAGGACATTATAGATGCTTTGCAGATTTTTTTCTTTGTCTACACCCATGCCGGATGTAGCGTTACTTTGCGGGTCCATGTCACAAAGTAAAACCTTGACTCCTAATTCTGTTAGTGCGGCACACAAACTTATGCAGGTTGTTGTTTTACCAACCCCGCCTTTTTGGTTCGCAATTGCGATTATTTTTCCCATTTGGGTTCTCCAATACTAGAAAAAGACTACCTTTAATTTAATCGACATTTTATCACAAACAAGGTTTCGGGAAACAAGGGTGACCCTCTTTTTTGAAGTTATTGTCATATTGCTTCCGCGGACAAGAAATAGCGGAGAGAGTGTATAGACTGTTCCCGCGTTGTTAAAACGAAGCTTGGCATTACCTGCCACCATGTTTGTAAGCTCACAAAGTGCATCATCAATATCACTTTTTATTATTTCGCTTGCTTTTGTCCCGGTCATTTGTGCACACAATGTAAGTGCCACTTTTTCACTTGCCGAAATAAACAGCATTCCGTTATTATCGCCATAAAGGCTCAAGAAACTGACCATGTCATTAAGGTCAATGTCTGCGGCTTCGGAAGAAACACTAAAATCAAGACCGGTGGAAGTTGATAAAACGTCAATCATTGCGTCGGTAAAAATACGACCTACTTGGTCCAACGTCAAATTACTCATGACTCGTCACCTCCCCAGCCAATACATTCATTTATTTTTATGACCAAGTCCTCCACGGTAAAGGGTTTTGTCAGGTAATTGGCAGCACCTGCTTTAATTGCAGCGACAATACTGCTTTTTTGACCCTCTGTTGTAACCATCATGACAGGAATATCAGAAAGCTCGCTGTTGCTTTTAATCTCTACAAGAACATCGTATCCGCTTTTATCAGGCATGTTCCAGTCAAGAAGCACAAGGTCAAAGTCGCCGGGTCTTTCCGACAACATTTCGAGCGCTTCTATGCCATCGCCTGCCTCCTCGGTTTCCATATTTAACGCATCGGCTACAGCCATGATGATCTTCCGTGTTACGGAAGAGTCGTCAACCACGAGTAGTTTCATGTTATATCTCCCCTTTTTTCTGATAATATGTGGTGTTCCCGTAGGCATTAGAATCAAAATATTTTGAAAATACGTCAAGCAACGCATAAATACCGGTAAAAACTATGCCGCCTTCGTTTAGTAACCCGCTCATTTTCCTGATTATTTCTTCTTTTAACTCATCCGAGAAATAAATCAATATGTATCTGCAGAAAATTATATCAAACTTTTCAAAACCCATAAACGAATTTTGCAAATTAAAAGGTTTAAACTCAACAACGTTTTTAATCTTATCGCTTATATCCCATGCGGTTCCGTTTTGTGTGAAGTACTTCTCCTTATAAAAATCGCTTAAACCTCTTGTCATGCTGATTCTGTCATATCTGCCTTTTTTTGCAATCTCTAAAATATCACCGGAGATATCGGTAGCTATAAAATCAAAATCGGAGAGCTTTACATTTAAGATATTATTACTGCGAAGGTAGTTGTCAACACACATTACTGTTGAGTATATTTCCTGACCGGAAGATGCTGCGGCGCTCCATATTCTAACGCGGTCTCTGACGCCTGAGGAAAGTTCGTCAACCAAAGGCGGTAACACAATGGTTTCCAAAACTGTCCAGGGCTCTGTATCTCTAAACCACTTTGTCTCATTAGTGGTTATGGCGTTAACGATTTTTTGCACCATTTGCGGGCTGTCGTTGGAAATAATGTAATCGTAAAAGCGCTTAAATGAATCAATACCAACCTGCGCCATGTGTTTGGTTAAGCGTGTTTCTATGAGATAAGTTTTTTCCTCGGGTATAACGATACCGCTGTTTTTGGCTATATAGTCTCTGAAAAGCCGAAATTCCGACTCGTTTATTATTACCTGAGAGCGTTTTTGGAAAGTAGGCACCTGATTACTCCTGCTGCTTTGTACATATGTGTTGTTTTTAACGTTTTTCTTTTCCCGGAAGAGTTTCGATAACTGTTGATATTTGATCCAAATCCAATACTGCGTCGGCAAAGCCGGCTTCCTCTACAACACGAGGCATACCGTAAACAACACATGTTTGCTCGCTTTGTACTATGCAATAACAGTCTTTTTTGCTTTTTAGTTTTGCTATACCCTCACATCCATCGCTACCCATACCGGTCAGGATAATCACCAGAACTTTTTTCACAGCTATAGTTTCCGATGCAGACTCAAAAAGAACATCGGCTGCGGGCCGGAGCCCTCCTATCGGAGGAGAATCATCAAGAACTATTTTTTTTCTGATGCCGAGCCGTGTGTGTACACCACCGGGAGCTATGTAGATTGAGCCCGCAGTAATAATTTCACCGTCCTCGGCAACCTTGACTTTTAGTTTTGACTTTCTATCCATGTTTTTTGCCATGGTTTCGATAAAGTGCTCGGGCATATGCTGTATTATAAGTATAGGCATAGGGAGATTTGCAGGAAGATCGGTTACGATAAACTCTAAAGCGGAAGGTCCTCCCGTTGAAGCTGCTATAAGGACTATATCGGGTGCAAACGGAATATTCTCAAAGTGCTTTTCTTCCTTTTTTGCCACGGGTTTCCCTGCGGAGGCCATATCCTTATCGCTTTCTTTTCCTTTAAGCACAGCGGGAACGGGGCTGTACTTTCCTATTTGTTTAACAACTTCTCTGAGTTTTTGCCTGATGATTATAAGGTTATCGTTGTAATTATCATAAATAGGCTTGGTCATACACTCATCGGCACCTGCAGAAAGAAACTTATCAAAGTGTTCTTTATTGTGTACCGGTCTTGCTGTCAGAAGTATGTATGTGTCCGGGAGTACTCTTTTTACCTCGCGCACAAGCGTGAGAACACTTGTGCCCGGCAGGTCTTCGTCGATAACGATGATATCATAACTGCAACGACACACTAATGCAATAGTTTCATCGCTGTGTCCGACAAAAGTAAGACCTGCGTTTTTATTTATGCCCATTACAGAGCGGGCAAACATTTTTCTGTATACCGGCGATTCGTCGGCTACTAATACACTAAAATTATCCATATCTTAAGATGTTGTCAGGTTGCTGACCGACTCCTCCAATTCACTGGCAATTGAAAGCAATGATTCACTTGCTTCTTTTGTAATATCTGCACTTTTATGCACTTCGCTTGACTCTTCGTGTATGAGTTGAACATTTTTTGAAACCTCCACCAGACCGCCCGCCATTTCGGCTGCAGCACGGCTTATTTCGCTCATGTTATTTGATGCCCGCTCTGAGTTCATTGCTATCTCTTGTGTTCCGATAACAAGCTCGGCTGTGGATTTTGCTATTTCATTAACACCTTTTGTAGATTCTATCACACTCTTGGTAACCGAAGAAGCATTTTCCGATATTCTGTTAATCTCGTCGGAAATCTCGTTCATGCTGCGTGCAGCAGAAGCGGATTCGGAAGCAATTTTGTCACTACGTTTTTCCTGCTCGTTTATCTCGTGTGCAGAAGAATTAACATATTCTGACATTGCATTAATTATTGCGGTTATTTCGGATACTGCTTTTACTGCTTCTGTCATACTCGTTTGCATTTTATTGATTTGGGTTCCGATTTCATCTGTGGATTCTGCGGTTTGCTTAGCAAGCTCTTTAACTTCGTTGGCAACTACCATAAAGCCCTTGCCGGCTTCGCCTGCTCCTGCTGCTTCTATTGCAGCATTAAGAGCGAGCATGTTCGTTTGGTCTGCAATATCACTGATAACACTGACAATCTTACCAATTTGATTGCTTGCTTCCTCCAAGCGACGGATAATCTCATTGGTATTTTTCGCTTTATCATCTGCGTCAGACATTTTATCTCTTGCTTCTGTACTGTGCGAGCTGACAACAAGAATTGATTTATTTATGTCTTCAACACTTTTAGCAACATTGTTAAACGAATCAGATACAAGAGAAATTGATTTTGAAGCTTTTTCAATACTGCTTTGGATATTATCAACGAGTGTGTTTGACTGTACGACTCTTGTGCTGGTTTGCTCTGCAGCGGCTGCTACTGTACTGATGGTTGAGTTTATTTCTTCTATTGAGGAGGCAACTGCACTTATATGGGTGCTTGCTGTTGACAAAGAATTCGTTGATTGTGTCATGCTTGCTGAGAATTCTTCTGTAGCCGTGCTGACAGAGGCTGTTTTTTCATTAAGTGTTTTACTGCCTGTGGTCATGCTTGACGATACCTCGAGAAGCTCTGTAGCGGCTTTACGTACCAGTTCTGCAGTATCACGGATTCCGTTGATGTTTTCGCGGTTATATTCCATCAGTTTGTTACAGGCATCAAAGAATTCACCGTATTCGGCACCATATTCTGTGGGGAAAGAAACGGTAAAGTCGCCACTGCCGGATATTTTTTTAACCAGCCTTGTGCCGATGAGTAAAGGTCTGCTGATTGATACAGAAAAGTACATACCAAAAACTATAACTACAAAAAATCCTACAGCAGTAATGATAACAAGCCGCATAACAGCAAATTCCGAGCGGTCTATATTCTCCTCTGTGATCAATCTTCCGTATCCAAGTCTTAGGGAAGTTAACTGCCCTAACAAATCAACCACTCCCGAAGCAATAGGATCAAGCTCTGTGAGAATATAGTCGCGTGCATCCTCGCCGTTTTGAACCATAAAGCGTGCAGTATCAAGGTTAGTTGAAAGAGCGTTTAGCTTTACCGTTAAATCATTATAACGTGCCTGCCCCTCTGCAAGAACAATTGTTTGAGCGAAAATGGTCATGTTTTCCTGGATTATGGTCAGATTTCCCCTCATTTGCTCGAGAAGTTCGTGCTGGCGCGCAGCTTGAGTCTCATATGCCAGGTCGCGCCCGGCTGTTACTATTGCTCCGCCTGCGATGCGGGACTGTAAAACCATATCCAAAGGTTCAATTATACTATTGGCATTATAATGGTTTCGTTCTACAACCAAATTTAAGTCGCCGATGGCAAAGAACAAAATACTCAACATTATTAATATTGAAAACAAAAATGCAAATATCAACTTTGTCCTTACGCTTATGTTTCTTAGAAGCCTCATCCTTTTATTCCTCCGATTTAAGTATTTAGAGTTTCCGGGTCGTTAGAAAAATTATTTGATATATCTGCGCTATGAGAGAAATCTGATGCCGATTTGTATCTTTCGGATATTTGATTAAGGTCTATAATTCTATAAAGTGAACCGTTGGTTTCTGCAATTGAAGAGATGCAGGAATGGCCATCGGCTTGCCCTGAGTGGACATATGGTTTTGTGTCCTCGTCAAGCATTTCTATTAAATCACCGGTTTTGTCTATTGCTAAGCCCAATTGATCTTCATCGCCATACATTGGCTTAAAAATGACAGCACTGATTGTTTTGTTTAGCTCACGGTCTGCTCCGCCTTCCGGCCGTTCAAGAAAAGTATTCAAACATAATATAGTTATAACCCTACCTTTGAAATTGGCAATTCCAAGAACTTCGTCGGGTGCGGTAGGAACCAGCGTTACCGGAATTTTTCGTACGACTGTCTGGACATATGATACATCAACAGCAAAAAATTCGTTATCTACAATAAAGCTTAAAGCTTCCATCAATATCTCCTCAGCCTGTTTTTTTCGAGGGCTTTTTTGTTGTTTTATCGTTTTCCACCTCGGCGGCTATAGATTCCGGGTTTAAGAATATCAGAAATTTTTCGCCGTAGACACTTGTTCCGAGAACATAGTCATTGTACATCTGGTCATCATCCAAGTCAAACTCACTGTCTACGGTGTCAAGAACACGGCTGACCAAAAAGCCGAGAGGCGCAACGCTGTTTTTGAGTGTCAGCAGATAGAGCTTATCTTGTGTGTATGCAGCTTTTCTGACGGGAGTGTAATCCTCGGGTCTTATAATACGGATTGACTCATTTGCGACGTTAACAAAAAACCACTTGCCTACTTCTTGAATATCGGAGCGATTTATTACTTCGATTCGGGAAATTGCTTTTGTTTCTATAGCGAAATGCTCTTTTCCCGAACATTTTACGATAATAATCTGTTTTTGGGAATCTTTATTTATGTTATCCTCGTCATGCTTTACTTGTGTCAACAGCTTTTTCTTTGCAGCTTTTATGGTATCCTCTATATTCATATAGCGGGCTATACCTTCGGCGTCCAAAATTGTTACAGCGTTTCCGTTACCTAATACTGTTACATTCGAATAACACGGACAGTTTCGAAGGTAAATAGGAAGCGGCTTTACAAGAACCTGTTCCGTTACAAGCGCATCGTCAATCAAAAGAGCAAACCTGACATCACCCGACCTGAGTATTACGCACTTTGCAGTTCCTTTTTTATTGATTTTTTTAAGAATGGAACTACCGGAGACAGGCTTTAAGCCTTTTGCTTTTGCGGCTAATTCATCAATTGTTATAAGAGGAAGTATACTGTTATCCAAAACTAATACAAGAGATTTTCTGATTTTTTCTATACGCTTTGAAGAAGAATCCGTGCTGATGCGTACTATTCTCTCGACGCTAAGCTCTGTTACGGCATACTGGATAGTATCAATAGTTATAAGAAGAGCCTGAATAACCGAAAGTGTGAGCGGCATGTTCAAGCGGATGGTAGTTCCTACGTTTAATTCGGACTCTACCTCTATAAAGCCGCCGAGTTTTTCGATATTATTTTTGACGATATCAAGACCAACACCGCGGCCGGAAAGATTTGTTACGGTAGAAGCGGTAGAAAAACCGGGCTCGAACATAAATTCAAAAATTTGGCTGTCAGACATATTAGCCAAAGCTTCTTCTGTAGCAAGACCTTTTTCTAAAACTTTATTTTTTATAGTCTCTACATTTATACCCCGGCCGTCATCGGACACAATAATAATAGCGGAGCTGTCTTTGGTATAAGCGTCGAGAGTTATCTTACCTTTGGTATGTTTACCGACATCAAGCCGCTCTGCTTCCATCTCAAGTCCGTGGTCGGCAGCATTTTTTACAAGCTGTGTGATAGGGTCGGTGAGAGATTCGAGTAAGTACTTATCCAAGGTTACATCATCTCTGAGAATCTCAACTGTAATCGGTTTTCCTAAGATTTTTGCCGTATCATGTATTATACGCGGAAATTTACTAAAAACAACACCTACAGGTTGCATTCGCGTATACATGACCTTTTCCTGTATGTCGCTTGTAAGCCTGTTCATATCGTGAAGCACGGGAGCCAGTCCGGGAATGTTTTTTTCGCTGCCTGACAAAGTGGAACGCAGGCGGTTTCGGGTCAGAATCATCTCATTTGCCAAATCCATCAGAGCATTTATGGTTGACATATCAAGACGTATAGAAAAGTTATCTTTTCTTCCCGTGGCTTTTGTGTATACCTTATCCTTTAACTTATCGCTTTGCAAATGCCCGGGTTTTTCCGGCTCTATGTCAAGCGGCATCTCTTCGCTAAAAAGATCTTTTCCGGATAAAAAGCAGATATGACGTTTATCAACGCCTATAGCAATGGAAAACAGATCCAGTTCAAGTATGCTTGTTACAAGCAGTTCAAGAGTGGTGGTGTCTTTTTCGGAAAGTTTTTTGAGTATGTCATCGGCTAAAATTGCTGCGCTTGGATTTCTGACCACCTTTTCGCCGGCACCGTCGAGAATAGCCTCTACGATATAACCAACAGATTGAATTGTGTCTATCATTCCCTTTGGGTTTTTATAGTATATTCCAAGACTCCGGTTAATACCTATAGTTATATAGAAAATTTTATGACCGTGTCTTGAAGCCGAATCCAAAGCTTTGTAAGTGTTGGGTTCTCTGCAGTCAAACGGTATAAAAATCTCTTCTGAATCAAGAGAGGCTTCCTCCTTGGTCTTTTCTGTAAAAGTATATTTTTTTAACGTTTGTATAAGCTCGCTTGTATCGACCGAATCATCGGAGTTTACGTTATCAACCAGGTCTTTCAGACAGTCAACACTATCAAGAACAACTGCGGAGAGCTCATCGTTATCAATAACTGTGCCTTTCATTATTTGTGTAAACAGATTTTCCAGCTCATGTGCAACGGAAACAATCTTATTAAATGCAAAAAACCCGGCTGTTCCTTTTAGGCTGTGAGCAGCACGAAAGACACTATCCATTAATTTCGGATTGTCAGCCAGCTTTGAAGCATCCAAAAAAGCACTTTCGATTTTTTCGATGTGAGCTTTTGCTTCGGCATCAAAATCATCTATGAACATGCTGGTATCGATATTAATGCCTCTCACCCCCTATCGAAAATTAAATAACGTGATTTGCGGCAACTGTAAGAAGCTCGTCATATGCCATTGGTTTTTCTACATATCCGTTCATGCCGGCGTCCATACATAATGTAATTTCCTCGGGACTTACACCTGCGGTCATGGCAATTATCGGGACATCCCGTGAATGTAAACAACCAAGACTCCGAATAGCTTTTGTCGCTGCAAGTCCGTCCATTACAGGCATTTGAACATCCATTAAAATGAGAGCAAATAAACCCGGGTCTCTTGCGAAGGCTTCAACAGCCTCCTTGCCGTTGGAGGCAAACTCCATGGTCAAACCGGAAATATTGGAAAGCATTGCTTCGACTATTTCTCTGTTCATACTTAAATCGTCAACGATTATAATCGTTTTGTTTTCCAGTATCGCTTCCGGTGCTTTGTCCAGTGTCGGAGCATCTTCCATGCCGCTTTCGAGCCACCTTGCATGCTCTCCTGCCAGGATACGGTGGTTGATACGGCTGACTAAAGCTTGCGCTGTTCCGTGCCGTCTAGCCGAGTAATCGACTGCGCCAAGCTCAAAAGCTGCTTTTTCATCTACATCGCAACCCTTTTCAGCTAAAAATATAATCGGGATGCTCTTGCTCTTAATTGATTCGAGAGCACCTGTGAATACAGAAAAAGCTTCTTCGTGACTTTCCCTTATACAAACAACAACAGCTGAAGTTTCATACATTTCGAGAGCATCTATGGCAGACTCTACCGTTGAGGAAATGCTTACGTCATAATGAGAAACAAGCTCCATCTTAACCTCTGCAGATGTGAGCGGGTCGCCGGAAATAAGCAATACATGCTTCTTTCTGGTCTCATTGTAACTCATTAAAAAGCTACCTCCGTAAAAGACAATTCCCGTGAAAGAGTCACGGGAATTATTATACTACGAAAGATTACTAAGTGTAAAGGATAATTAGTGCAAAGCACTAATTATCCAAGGGAAAATTCAATTTCGTATATGAATGTTCCAAAAGGATTTTATATTAAGGTATGTTTTCGAAGGGGTTTGGAGAATCGGGCTCGGGAGCGTCAGGTCTATCCGGTCTGCCTGCGTATTCGTCCTCATCAAAAGTTATGGACAGTTCAAAAACCTCACCACTGCGCCAGATTTGTATTATGACGGTATCACCTGCCCGGTGACGGCGCAGAGCAAATCTTAAGGTTTCGAGAGAAGTAACCTCGTCGTCACCTACGGCAATAATAATGTCTCCCACGTTTATGCCTGCTTTTTCTGCAGCAGAACCACGATTAACAGATCTGACATATACACCAACAACCCAGTCAAAATAATCGGCATGTGCACTTGATACATTTTGAACCGTAACACCAAGAAGCGGGCGGCCGGAGATATAACCATGTTCTATAAGCTCGGAAGCAATTTCAACAGCGTCGTTTATAGGGATAGCAAAACCTATCCCTTCAACGTTACCGCGGATAACCTTTGCTGTTACCACACCTATAACTTCACCGAAAGTGTTATATATAGGCCCGCCGGAATTACCGGAATTAACTGCGGCGCTGAACTGGAAGGTGTTGATAGTTCTGCCGTCGACAGAGACAATACGGTCAAGCGCCGAAACAATGCCGTCTGTCATGGTATAAACAAAATCGCCAAAGGGGTTTCCGACGGCATAAACGGTTTGTCCGACACGAATTGCGCTACTGTCGCCAAAAACAACAGGATTGAGACCTGTCGCTTCAATTTTTAGGACAGCGACATCACTGTGTGCCTCAAAACCAACGACAGTCGCAGCATGAACCGAGCCGTCATTCATTACAACATTTATCGGCATACTTCGGGAGTGTGCCGTTTCTACAACGTGATAATTGGTGAGTATATACCCGTCGGTTGAAACTATAAAACCTGTACCGGATATTGGTGTCACAGAACCGGGCAGGCCAAAAATACCTAAAGAATCAGGAGCTTCGGTATTTATTCCAACAACCTGAGTTAGGGCTATATCGTATATATCCGCTGCCGAAATGTTTCCGTCGGGAAGAACGGTAATCGGAGACACGTTGCTTAAATCCCCTTGTTCCTGCTGCGACGGACTTCCGCCGAGGATTACATTGTTGCTTACAGAAAAGTCTCCTCTGGCAAAACGAAAATCCATGACAATGTATGCCGCAGCAGCACTGAGGAAAGTGCATATAAGTACAAGACAAACAGCGCGCAGGATTGCTCCTGTGTTAAAAGGGCTTTTGCTCTGAGGCTTTTGTCCGCCGGTTTCGTTGTTTTTAATCCGTGGTTCGGGCCTGCTTGCATATATACCCGGAGAGTACAGCTGTGCAGGAGCCTCCGATGGGGTGACTTCTCGTGGAGCGGGTTCCGGCTGTATTAAATCTTGTTGTGTTGTTTCTTCAGGGTGCATAAATTCTCTCCCCTCATAGATAATTGATACATTGTAGACAAACAATGTGTCTATATCGTGAACAAATTTGGAAGTTTTTAAGAACTATACAGTTTTGCAGCTATACTCCTTGACACTGATGTATACGGGGTTTAGAATATCGCTTATACAACAAGAGAGAAGATGGTGAGAGGAGAATGAGAAGATGGCTTATTTTTTTAACGAACCTTCACACACATTTAGTGAGTACCTGCTTGTTCCGGGATATTCATGTGAAAAGTGCATACCTGAGAATACGAGCCTGAAAACACCGCTTGTCAGGTATAAACGCGGCGAAGAGCCGGAAATGTATGCAAATATACCCCTGACCTCTGCAATTATGCAGTCTGTTTCGGACGATAACATGGCTGTTGCACTTGCAAAAGAAGGCGGGGTTTCTTTTATTTATTGCTCACAGTCGATAGAAAATCAGGCGGCAATGGTGGCAAGAGCAAAGTCATACAAGTCGGGTTTTGTTACCAGTGATTCAAACATCAGCCCCGAATCTACATTAAACGATATTTTGGCGTTAAAAAAGAGGACGGGGCATTCGACTGTGGCTGTTACATCGGACGGCAGCAGCAACGGAAGTCTTGTCGGGCTTGTGACCAGCCGCGATTACCGTATCAGCCGCATGGACGGCACAGAGCTTGTCCGTGATTTTATGACACCTGTTGAAAAACTCATTACCGCACCGTCGAAAACAACACTTAAAGAAGCAAATGATATTATTTGGGATCATAAATTAAACTGCCTGCCGATTGTTGATGAGCGTGGCAGGCTTATACATATGGTGTTTCGCAAGGACTATGAATCACATAAAGCAAACCCTCTTGAGCTTCTCGACCCGCATAAAAAATACATTGTCGGAGCGGGAATAAACTCTCACGACTATAAAGAGCGCATACCGGCACTTGTTGAAGCGGGAGCGGACATCTTTTGCATAGACTCTTCGGAGGGTTACTCTGTGTGGCAAAAAAACACCCTTTCATGGGTGCGCGATAAGTACGGAGACAGCGTAAAAATCGGAGCAGGAAACGTAGTAGACGGAGAAGGCTTCAGATTTCTTGCCGACAGCGGAGCCGACTTTATAAAAGTTGGAATAGGCGGCGGCTCCATTTGCATTACCCGTGAGCAAAAAGGTATCGGTCGCGGACAGGCAACTGCGGTTATTGATGTCTCAAAAGCAAGAAACGA
>Ga0123356_10001195_pt1 | contig 28763 bp, 22 predicted proteins | sample TergutEmb28metaG_2_FD_92546 | JGI IMG/M metagenome (GOLD analysis project Ga0123356, IMG submission 92546) | Embiratermes neotenicus P3 segment gut microbial communities from Petit-Saut dam, French Guiana - Emb289 P3 | ecosystem: Host-associated > Arthropoda: Insects > Digestive system > Gut ...
ACGCAGTTGAAATATTCGCGAAGGACGATATGATAATGCTGAAAAAATGGGGGGTGTCCTGCGTTTTCTGCGGTTCATCCGCCGAATTGAAAAAATTCAAGGAAAAAAATATCTGCCCCAAATGCATAAAAGAAGTCAAAGCCGAAATCTGAACGCCCTTGTGGCTTATAATGAGTATACGACTTTTCCGCTCGCCTGTCAAGGGGTTTTTGCTTTTTTGCTGTTATTTTTGGAAGAAGAGTAGGGGCGCACATTGTGCGCCCGTATTCATCGATAACCGTAATAAGAATCCCCCGGCGAAGCCGGGGAATTCTTATTTGCAACAAATTTATCCTTTGTCAAATTAATCCTCAGTCTAATTCCCCGTCCGTCAGCCCGAGCGGGAACAGGGCGGGGCGCTCGAATTTTGAGTCGAGGGCAATTATTTTGTCCGAATCGCTCGAATCGTGGATTGAGCACATGATATCGAGCACATGATACGCCATGTCCCCGTGGGCCCTGTGTTTTCTCCCGCTTATGATGCTCTGCGCCATGTCTGAAACGCCTATGCCGCGGCTGTTTTCCTGATAGATAAAATCGATTTCGACTTGCTCCCATTTTTCCATACCCGGCTTTTTAAACAGCACGGGGCCGCCGAACGTGTTGGGGTCGGGGACCCTGAGAGAGCCCTCGGAACCATATATTTCTATATTGGGCAAATGCGAATCCCAGACATCGAAAGTGGTTATGATCGTGCCGATTGCGCCCGACTCGAATGTGAGCGTGCCGTTGACGTATGTGGGCACTTTTACGTCTATTATCGTGCCGTTTAACGGCTGGCTGGTGATTTTGCGCGTGGGGAAAGTTATTTTTGTGGCTCCCGCGACTTTTTTGACCGGCCCGAGCATGGAAACGAGCGCAGTCAGATAATACGGGCCCATATCGAACATCGGGCCCCCTCCGAAATCATAATAGAATCCCGGGTCCGGGTGCCAGCTCTCATGCCCGTGCCCCATCATAAAAGCCACGGCCGCGACGGGGAACCCTATTTGGCCTTCGTCGATTATTTTTTTGCACATCTGTATGCCGCCGCCCAAAAAAGTCTCGGGGGCGCATCCCACAAGCAGATTTTTTGATTTCGCGAGCTCTATCACTTGTTTCCCTTCGGTTTTGTTTAATCCGAACGGTTTTTCCGAATATACGTGCTTTCCGGCGTTCAGAGCGCGCAGATCCACTTCGCAATGGGATTTCGGGGTGGTCAGATTCACCACGAGTTCGATTTCGGGATCGTTATAAAAAGCGTCCACGTCGTGCACTTTGGGCACATCGAACTGTTTCGCGCGTTTTTCGGCGCGTTCGCGGATCAAATCCATCGCGGCTACGATTTCCACGTTTTTAAATCTGTTTTTCATGTTGCTCATGTAAATTTCCGAAATGACGCCGCACCCTACGACTCCCACTTTTACTTTTTCCGCCATAAAAAATTTCCCTTCTTCTCTAAATAATATATTTTAAACAAATTTGTGCACGAAAAATTCCGATGGGTCGGTCGTGCCGTTTTCAAGCGCGATTTTTTTGCCTTCGGCGGCCCACAGCATACCACGTCTCAAAAGCTCCTCGGCTTCAGGTACGTCGAACACGTCGTCATTGTGCCCGAGCGACGTGTAAAAAACCCTGCCGTGACCCCACATCTTGGTCCAGACCACCGGCATGTCGACGTGCCTGTTTTTTATATGCGGCCCGTTTGCCACGGGAAAACCCGTAGTTGCGAGTACTTCCACCGCGGGGTCCACATGCAGATAATACTGCTCGCTCGCCACGTCAAAATCCTTTATCCCGAAAGTGATAGGACTCGATGAGTTCTTTATATTCACCCTGTACGGCGTTTTGTCGTTTCCTGGGTGCGAAACCCAGTTGCCCCCGCACATAAACTGCCATTCCGTGTCCAACCTGAAAGCGTCGCAGATACCCCCGTGGTTTCCGGCCAAACCGACCCCCGAAGCCACAGCGCGCGAAACCGCTTCGCGCTGTTCGCCCGTGATATTGCCCATCGTCCAAAGCGGAAATATCAGATCCAGATTCACAAGCCTCTCTTTGTTTTGGGCGAATGCCTCCAAATTGTCATAGACTTCCACTTCGAAATTTTCCTCTTTCAAAATCCTTTCGACTCTTTTCGCCACGAGCTCCGGTTGGTGCCCGTCCCATCCGCCCCAAACCACCATTGCTTTTTGTTTTTCGCCCATTTTTTCGTACCTCCGTAAAATTTAATAAATATTGCTGTAGATATAATACCAGTTCCCATCCAACGGAACTGTCATATATTCGTTTGTCATCTTCTCCTCTATTTCGCCCGCGATCCTGTTGTATCGTATTTCCGCCCAGGCGACATAATCCGAAGATACGGGGACATCTATTACAAGCCCGAACTGCGCGATCAGATTCGCTTCGGCATATTCTTCGCTTTCGGGGTCTATCGCATGTATGAAGCTTATGTACTCGTATTTTTTGAATAATTCGTATATTTCGCTGTAATCGCCGCTTTCGCCTATATCGTAAGCCAATGGATCCGCATTGCCCAAACCGTCAAAACTGTAAAATTCTATTTTGTACGGCAAACTCGGGTCGCCGGGCCTCGCGGCATAAAGGTAATTGCAGCCTTTTGGCATTGTCATATCTTTGATTTTTTCAAATAATTTTTTATCTTGTTCAAAAATGCTTTTTATTTTCTCCGGTGAATAGGGGGCATTGTACACCATATCGATTTCCGCGACGTCGATTTCCGCAGCTTGCGCGGTCGTTTCGGCGGATTCGGTGGGATTTTCCCAGAAATTCGAAGAAGTTTCCTTCTCGGTTTCGTCAGCATCCGAGGTATGGGCCGCGCCGGGCGTTTTATCGGGGCTTTTTGAACCGGAAAACAATACGAAAACCGTCAAAAACACAAAAAACACGATCACCGGCGCGCATATGACCAACAATTTTTTAAACATAATATCTATTTGAAATATTTTATTCCAGACAAAAACAGCATTTGGCTTTTGTTTCCCGGAACGTTTTTGTGTATATTCCCGCCGCTTCTCTCGCTATGGCCCATTTTCCCGAATATTCTGCCGTCGGGGCCGAATATGCCTTCAATCGCCAAAACGGAGGAGCCCGGATTAAAATACGGGTGCATCGAAGCATTGCCGCCGAGATCACAGTACTGAGTCGCGATCTGCCCGCTTTGGACCAGAGCGTCTATTTTTTCATAATTTTCGCAATACACCCTGCCTTCCCTGTGCGAGACCGGAACCGCGTGCATATCGCCCACTTTCAATCCGGAAACCCACGGGCTTTTGACGGAGGCCACCCGCGTGTATACGATATCCGCTTTGTGCCTGCCGGTTTTGTTGAATGTCACAGTCAGTCCGTCTTCCTCTAACTTTTCCCTTATGTCGCCGTAAGGGAGCAGCCCCAATTTGACAAGCGCCTGAAACCCGTTGCCGAGCCCCAAAATCAAACCGTCTTTTTTGAACAGCAAATATCTGACCGCCTCGGTTATTTTGGGATCTCTAAAAACGGCCGCGATGAATTTTCCCGCCCCGCCGGGTTCGTCGCCGCCGGAAAACCCGCCGGGAAGAACGATCATCTGGCAGGCTGATATCTTGTTGTATAACATTTCGAGCGATTCGGATACCGACCGGGGGGTTTTGTTGCAAAACACGAATACATCGGCAAAACCTCCCGCTTCCTCAACTTGCGCAGCCGTCTCATATTCGCCGTTTGTCCCCGGGAATACGGGAATCAAAACTTTCGGGATTATCTGGCTTATGTAACTTGTTTGGCTGTAAATCAAATTCGGCTGGGCGCGAGGAACCGCGAGGGGCCTTTTGTCATACTCTATCTGCGGGACCGAAACGGATATTTCATCGTTTATGGTATGCAGCGCCGTGGGGAAGACCTCCTCCAAGGGAAGCAGCCATTTGTAAATCAAGTCGTTTAAATCCATGGTTTCGCCGTTTATCGTTATATCGGCAAACGGTTTCGTTTTGCCGATCAGCTCTCCTCTGGGCAGCATGGCGCTTGATTCCGCTATGAAGGCGCCGTAAAAAGAGGAAAACAATTCCTTTTGGCTCATGGAGCCGCCCGAAAACCCTATGCCGTTTCCCGCGCACATTTTGAATATGGCTTCCCCGACGCCCCCGAACCCTATCGAATAAGCGGATAAAACCATGTTTTCCTTTATCAGCTTGTTTAAGTAGCCGTATAAATTTTTGAGGTCGTCAAAATCCGGCGTACCGTCTTCTTTGTAATAGGGTTTGAGAAGATAAACATATGACGAGTTGCTCTTAAATTCGTTTGAAATGATTTTATCTGCGCTCGCCGTGCCCACCGCGAACGAAACGAGAGTGGGCGGCACGTCTATATCCGCGGTTTCGCCCGTTTCGTCTTCATATGAAAATGAACCGGACATGCTGTCCTTGCCTCCGATCGAGGCGATTTCAAGGGCGTTTTGCGCGGAAAGCGCGCCGAGCAGCGACTCGAAAGGCAGCCCGAATTTTTCGGGGGTGTCCGCCCTCGGAAAATATTCCTGAAAACTCAAGGTAATATCCGCCGTGTCCACACCGGAGGCTACGAGCTTCGATACGGATTCTACAACCGCGTAAATCCCGCCCATATACGGGCTTGTTTCGCTCATATACGGTGAAGCCCCGTGGGCCATGACCGAACAGGTGTCGGTTTTTCCCTGATAAACCGGGATTTTTGCCGCCATAACCTGAGAAGGTGTTAGCCTGTGCTGCCCGCCGAACGGCGAAAATACCGACCCCGCTCCCACCGAAAAATCGAACTGCTCCGCGAGCCCTTTTTGCGAGCAGATACAAAGATCCGACAACAAATCGGCGTATGCCTGCTTAAAATCTTCGTTTTGTATTTTTTTATACATTATTCCGAGGATATCTTTGATTTTTTCGGCGTCTTTTTCCAAAACTTTCACTTTTGTCTGTTTTTTCGCGCCGTTCGAATTTAAAAAATTCCGGTCCAAAGAAACGATTTCTCTCCCGTTCCATATCATCCGGAGCCGGTTGTCGCCGGTTACCATGGCTATTTTGGTGGCTTCGAGGTTTTCATTATACGCTTCGTAAATGAAGGCTTCGACATATTCGTTTGCGACCACTACGGCCATTCTCTCCTGCGATTCGGATGTGGCGAGCTCCGTTCCGTCCAGCCCTTCATATTTGGCGGGAATCAGCGAAAGATCTATAAATATGCCGTCTGAAAGCTCGCCTACGGCGACGCAGACGCCGCCCGCCCCGAAGTCGTTGCAGCGTTTTATCATCCGGGCTACCTGAGGTCTTTTGAAAAGCCTCAATATTTTGCGTTCTTCGAGCGGGTCGCCCTTCTGGACTTCCGCCGCGCTTGTTTTCAACGATTCGAGATTTTGAGATCTGGAGGAGCTCGACGCACCGCCGATTCCGTCCCGGCCCGTCTTGCCGCCTAGCAGAATCACGGCGTCCCCGGGCACGGGGCGCATCCTCATGACATTCGATTTCGGCACCGCGCCGACGACCGCCCCGAGTTCCATGCGCTTGGCGGCATAATTCGGATGGTACAGCTCGCAGACCATTCCCGAGGCCGCGCCGAATTGATTCCCATATGAGGAAAATCCGTCGGCGGCGGTTTTGGTGATTTTGAATTGCGGCAGTTTGTTCGGCAGTGTTTCGCCGGATTTTCTGCGGGGGTCGGCCGAGCCCGTGACCCTTATGCCCTGATAGGGCCAGGCCCGTCCGGCCAGAACGTCGCGCAAAGTGCCGCCGAGGGCGGTGGCCGCCCCGCCGAAAGGCTCTATCTCGGTGGGGTGGTTGTGGGTTTCGTTTTTGAACATCAGCAGATAATCCTCAAAGCGGCCGTCGATATTCACTTTGATATTGACAGAGCAGGCGTTGATCTCCTCGGATTCGTCCAGAATCTGCAAATTGCCCTGCTTTTTTTGATATTTCGCGCCGATTGTGGCCAAATCCATCAATGTCACGCTTTTTTTGATTTTTTTGTTGTATAGTTCGCTTCTTTGGTCAAGGTATTCCGTAAAAGCGTTTTGTACCATAGGATCCGCTATTTCCACATCGGTTATTTCGGTCAGAAAAGTGGTATGGCGGCAATGGTCGGACCAATACGCGTCGAGCATGCGCATTTCCGTGATTGTGGGGTCGCGGCCCTCCGTGTTTTTGAAATAGCTCTGGCAAAAAAGCAAATCGTCCGTATCCATGGCAAAAAAGTGGGTCTTCGCAAATTCCTCCAGCTCTTTTTCTCCGAACGAAGTAAAACCGTCGAGTATTTGTACAGCCGGCGGAAATTCGCAATCCGACTGCAAAGTCGCGCGCGGCTCAAAGGCGGCCTCGCGGCGTTCGACAGGGTTTATGATATATTTTTTTATTTTTTCTATCTCATTTTGCGAAACTTCGGCGCCGGCTTTGAGCTCGAGAACATATATTTTGGCGCACTTCACCAAAGGGCGGAAATCCCCGGTCAAAATTTGCAGGCACTGCGAACACGCGTCGGCGCTCTGGTCGTACTGGCCCGGCAGGTATTCCGCCGCGAAAATTATTTTATCGCCGCCGAAAGGCAAGTTTTCGAGTATTACGTCCGAGGCGGGCTCTGAAAAGATGGTGAATTTCGCTCTTTCGAACACCTCTTCGCTTATACCTTCCGCGTCGTATCTGTTCACAATCCTCACATTTTCAAGCCACTCGAAATCAAAATGATATCTTAATTCCCTCAGGCAGTTTTTCGCTTCCGCGTCATGCGGAGCTTTCTTTTCGGCAAATATTCTGAAAACCATTGCGAGCCTCCAACATTGTATGATTTGATTTTTGTCTCTGTAGTACATTATATCATATCCGCATACCCGTTGTCAACAATTTCGCCGTATAAATAATCCTTATCGCAGTCGAAAATTTTTATCCTCGCCGCGGGGGGAGGGCGGAAGCGGCCCGCCTTTATTTTCACGTCAAAAAAATTTTTGGTTTTGGCGGTATAATATCCGCCGGTCATATTTTCGATGATCACGTCGAATTCCCCTCCGAGATTTTGCCGGTGGATTTTTTCTTTTATCCGGACGCAGGCTTTTGAAAGTTCTCCGCTCCTGTAATTTTTCAGGTTTTCGCTTATCTGGCCGGCAAACTTTGCAGCCTTTGTATTTTCGCGTTTCGAATATTTGAATATGTGCGCGTGATATATGTCCAAAAGTTTTACCATCGCAATCGATTTTTCAAAATCTTCGTCGGTTTCCCCGGGAAACCCGACGATCATATCCGCGGTCAGATTCAAGCCCTTTATTTTTTGTCTGGCGTATTCTATATTTTTTACCGCGGTTTCGGCGCTGTATTTTCTGCGCATGGCGGAAAGCACGGCTGTCGAACCGCTCTGCAGCGACAAATGAAAGTGGTTCGCCATTTTTTTCAAGGAGGCGAACCTGTCAATAAAATCCCTTTTGACAAGGGAGGGGTCGACCGAACTCAGGCGAATCGAGCTTATGTTATTTAGTTTCGGCTCGGCATCTAATTGTTCTAAAAGCTTTGCGAGGTCGAAATTTTTGTCTTTGAAATCCTTTCCGTATGAGGAAATCTCTATGCCGGTCAAAACGATTTCGCGGCAGCCTATTTGGTCAAAATGTTTCGCTTCGGCCAATATATGCCCGTATTCCCTCGATCTTGAAGCGCCGCGGAGGCTGGGTATGATGCAGTACGAGCATTTATAGTCGCAGCCGTCTTGTATTTTTATATATGCCCTCGTTTTTGTCGAGCGGCCGGCGCTCATATTTTCATATGTTGTATACTCTTCCGCGTTTTTTACCAAAATGTTGTTTTCGGGCCGGATGCCGTTTAAAATATCGAGCGCGAGTTTCGGTATTTTGGTTTTTTCGCTCGTGCCGACTACGATATCCGCCGACAGATCCGTTTTAAACGCTTCGGGTTTGTTTTGCGAAAAACAGCCGCATACCGCGATTACCGCGTTTTTGTTTTGTTTTTTCGCGCGGCGTATCATCTGTTTTGATTTTTTGTCGCTGCCGGCCGTGACCGCGCAGGTATTGATCACATATACGTCGCATACATCCCCGAAATCTTTTATTTCAAATCCGGCGTCGGCAAAGCCGGTTATCACGCATTCGCTTTCATATTGATTTACGCGGCAGCCAAGCGTGCAGACGCCCGCGGAAAATTTTTTATCCGGCATTTTCTACAGCACGACCAATCCCGATAAAAACAAGGCGGCGAAAGCTGTGCTTATCGCGGCGGCTGCGATATACTCGCCTTTGCTCCCGGTTTTTATGTTCAGCAATTTTATGTTTTTTTTGGAAAACGGGAAAAGCACGGGGCATCCCCTCACAGTCAGCATATCCGCCAGCAAATGCGTGATATATCCTATGGTGAGCCCGGTTATGAGTATTTTGAATGTGGGTTCGCTTATGAAATATGTGGCCGCGAACAAAAACCCCGGCAATATGAGGGTGTGCATAAGCCCCCGGTGTTTGACCATGAATTTGAGGTGTTCTCTTATGAATTTTATCTTTGAAAGCGCCGTCAAAAGCAAAAACGGAAGAGCCACCATGCATACAATCAAAATCGCCTGCAAAAAACTTTTATCGGCGTCGGTATAGGCGTCAATCAAAAAGAATGTCACGGCCACAATGGCGAGCGAACCGAAAAGCGAGGACAAGGCGGTCATTATATTTTTTCTCGATTTGCCCAATTTTGAATTGTCATGGTCTATATCGGCCAGCATCGCGCCTATGGGAACCGCTATGACATAGAACATGTGCGTGGGTTCGTTTTGCGCCGCGACTCCGTAATACGCGGCGGCGCCTCCGGCGATTATACCTATGAATTTGTGAGTTTTTCCGTTCATCAAATATCCTTTCTCATATTCATCTGTTCATTTGTTCATTTGCCCGTTTTTAACGCGTACAGCCGGAATATCGTCAAAAACGCCTGCTCTCTCGAATAATATTCGCTCGGGTGGAAACCTCCGTCCGTATATCCGTTCATAATCCGGTTGTTTCTCATATCCATGCAGCCGGAAACATAATTTACCGCTCCGAAGGCCCACGGACTGAAATTTGATGTGTCGTTGAAGTCGACGGGTTCGGCGTTTATGTTTATATTTTCAAACAAGCCCACCCTCATGAGCATGGCGGCGGCTTCCTCCCTTGTTATTTTTCCTTCGGGGTCAAAAGTTTTGTCCCCTCTTCCGTTTATTATCCCGAGGGCGTAAGCTGAAAGTATATACAAGTCTTCCGTGTCTTTGAATATTCCGTATTCCATGGTTTTGCCGTTTTCGGCGAGTATTTCCGCGATGGGTTTTTTCTGGGTGACTTCCAGAAACCTGACGGCCAGCATGCAAAATTCCTCGCGTTTTATGGATGTGCGGAAGTTTTGCATATAGTTTTCCGGAACAAGGCCGTATCCGTACGCGTATCCCACTTCGTACAGCGCCCAATCCGAAGGCTTGTCCGCGTAATACGAGTATAAGTCGACTTTCTGGCCGGCCGCGTCCAAAACTTTTATCGTGTATTCCTCATTTGAGAATTCGCCCTTTTTGTACGGGAGGATCACGACGAAATAGTCGCCGGCCGCAAGCGGAATCTTTTCCGTTTTGAAATATTTCATGTCATCCGGCAATAAAACCCCTCCTTCGCCCACTTTGTAGGATTTGAGTTCCCTCTGATAGGCATCGTACAGTTTTATCGCCCAGAAATCCGAATTCACATTTGTGCCCACGGTGAATTTTATCTGGATTTCCGTGAATTCGCTTACGCATATCTTGAAATAATCCAAATCGTCGGCGCCCGAAATATCGCCGGTTATATCGGTATTGACAGAAAGCAGATTCGCGGTTTCAAGAGTGTTGTTGGGTTCGGCCTCATACAAGCCGTAGCCGGTGTTTTCATTTGAAAAATCCAATGTTATAATATAGTCTTCATTTGAGTAATTTATGATATTGTACGCGCTCACTTTTATGTAGTATGTCCCCGGCGAGAGCCTTATATCCTTCGAAAGCGAAGTTTTGTATCCGAAAGCCGGATTTTGGACTTCGCCTTCCGCTCCGAAATCGGCTTTATACACCGTTTCAAAGGGTGTAATGTCGCCTTTGAAAATTTCCGTCACCCAGTTGTTTTGATTTACGGATTCCGGCGTGGCAAACGATATGTTCACGCCGGTATTTAAAAGCAGTGTGAATTTGAAATAATCCACATCCGTATAATCGCTCAGATTCGCGGCTATGGGCTCTTTGGAAGTGAGGGCGTTGGCCATGTAGGCCGAATTGTTGTATTCGGTTTCGAAGAGCTCGGTTTCGGATTTTATCGCTTCTTTCGCTTCGGGGGTGTAATTTATTTTCACCGTGTAGGCGGCAGTCGAATAATCATACGCGTTTATCGGCAGAACCCGGATGAAATAACTCCCCGCCGGGACCCTTATCTTATTCGAGCTCTTCTTCAGGGTGCCCGTCAGGTAATTCAATTCGCCTTCGTCCCCGCATCTGCCAAAATAGAGCAACCTGTTGTTTTTGTCGAATATATTCAGTATCCAGGACTGTTTTGCCGGGTAGGACGGGGATATGAAATCCACAGTCACCGAACCGCTGTAACGGATCCCGAAATCGATATTGTTGAAATCGTCCGCGTTTTTGAGCTGCCCGGAGATTTCCATATTCACATTATACGCGAAATTCGGCACCTCGGTGGGATTGGCGTAAGTGTAGTCGTCGTCCTCCCGGGCGTCCGGCACCGGGGCGGATTCGGATTTGATTTGCAGGGTATAATCCGCGTTAGAGTGCGATTTTTCGTATATGTATATCACGATATGGTACAATCCGGGATCCAAAACCAGTTCCTCGGTGGCAAATGTCCTGAAACCGTTTACGGCAGAGCCGGTCCCTCCCGCGTAATATGTGGAAATTCCCCCTTTGGAATCCTGGAGATATATGGTCCACATATCGGAAAAGATAAAGTCGGGTGTCACTAATTCGATTTTCACTTCCCTGTGATTCGAGATCACAAAGCTGTAGTAGTCGCGGTCTTCCATATCGCTCAAATTGCCCGTGACGGCGGCGTTTAACAGAATATTCGTGGCTGTTTCGGGGGTGTCGTTGAATTCTTTTTCATAAGCGGAACTTCTTTCGGGGGTATAATCGGCAAAAACCGTATAATGCGCCCCCGAGAAGAAGGAAGAACTGTGCGCGGCGACTTTTATGTAATATTCGCCCGGGGGCAGGCGCAGTTTTTGCAGCCTGTTCGTCCTGATCATATTGATCACCTGCCCACCGGAACCCACGCGTTCCATTTGGAGCTGTTTTTCGTTTTTGTCGTAGAGCAGTATGACCCAGTTTCCCGAGTCGTTTTCGCTCCCCACGGAAAAAGACAAATTCAGCGCCCCGTGATAGGGCAGGCTTATCTTGAAATAATTCACGTCGGACGAAGATTTCAAATTGGATGAAACCGTGGTGTTCAGATTTATGGCGGCCGCCTTTTGGAGTATATCGTCGGAGCCGGCAACGAGAAGGGGCGCCGCCGTCAGAAAAGCCAAAACGGCCGCCGTCAGCAGAGATAGGATTTTGCGCGTCATTTTTGTTTTTGTTTTCATAAAAGTTTGCATCCGCCTTTCGGTTTTTATGGGGGTTGATATATATTCTATACCAAAAACAAAAAAAAGTCAATGATATATATAAATTTTGCAGTTTTTCCCGAATAAATTTAAAATAGAACTTGACAGAGAAAAAAATAAATGATATCATTATAGTAACAAAATCAAAAAGGCGGATCAAAACCCATGAGGCTCGATAAATACCTGAAAATTTCACGCCTTATAAAAAGGCGTACGGTCGCCTGCGAGGCGTGCGACGGGGGCAGGGTCGCCGTGAACGGCAAAACCGCGAAGCCTTCGCACGATTTGAAAGAAAACGATATTATAGAGATTTCGTTCGGCGAAAAAAAGCTCAAAGTAAAAGTCACCGAAATAAAAGAGCACGTGCAAAAGGCCGGGGCGGCCGATATGTACGAAGTGATGGGGCAGTAAACAATTAATTTCAGGCGGGGGGAGGCCGGAAAAATGACAAAAGCGAAACGCGACAAAAAACAGGAAAAAATCATAGCGAAAAAAATAAAAAAAAGCAAACTGGGGCTCATCCCCATGTTGGCGGTTGTGGTCATAATAACTTTGATTTCGATAAAAATTTTGCAAAATTTGGATTCGATCGGAAAAAACAGCGACCATATAGATTCGCTGAAACAGGAATACAACCACAAAAGGATAAATAACGAAGCGTGGGCGCAAAAAATCAAAGCGCCCGTCGACGATGAATACATCCGCGAAATCGCCAGAGACAGCGGATACCGGGATTTGGACGAGGATGTATATTATTTAAACGAAGGCGATTGAGCCGGGGGAATGTCATCGTTTATGAAAATCCAAAAAGGCGAAGTCATAGAAGGGAAAATCACGGGTATAACGAAATACGGGGTTTTTGTGGAAATAGACAATGAAAATTCCGGCATGATCCATATATCCGAAATATCTTCCGGATTCATAAAAGACATAAACGAAGTGCTGAAAATAAACCAGACGGTAAAAGCCGTAATCATCGGCGTAGCCGAAAACGGAAAATTGGCCCTCTCCATCAAACAGCTGTCCAAAGAAAACAAAGCGGCACAAAGCGCGGCGGAACCCGCCCGGCCGCAGCGCGATTTTGAGGACATGATGAACAAATTCAAACGCGACAGCGAAGAAAAAATGGCGGAAATAAAATTCCCGGAGCCCAAAAGAACCGGCAGACAGCAAAAGGGGAGAAAAGAGTGATGTTCTGTATAACAAATGCCCGCGTGTATACCATGGCCAAAAAAAGTAAAGCTGAGGATATAATAGAAAACGGTTACGTGAAAATCTCCGGGGGCTTGATTTGCGAAGTCGGGCACATGAGCGCTCTCGCAGCCGGTTTTGACGGAGAAACAAATATAATCGACGCGGGCGGAAAATGGCTTTTGCCCGGTTTTATCGACGCGCATACGCATATTGGGATGTATGAGGACGGACTGAGAAACGAAGGCGACGATCTAAACGAAGTCACCGACCCCTGCACGCCGCAGCTGCGCGCGATAGACGCCGTAAACCCGATGGACAGGGCGCTCTCCGAGGCGCTGGCGGCGGGGGTTACATGCGCCGCCACGGGGCCGGGCAGCGCGAACCCGATAAGCGGGCAGTTTGCCGTGATAAAAACCTTCGGGAACAGAATAGACGACATGACGATAAAAAAATACGCGGGCATGAAATTGGCCCTCGGCGAAAACCCGAAAGGCTGTTACGGGTCAAAACAGCAAACTCCGCAAACGAGAATGGCGACCGCTTCGATAATCCGGGACAATCTCAAAAAAGCGGCCGAATACGAAAAAAAAGAGAAAGAAAAAGATTTCGACATGAAATCGGAAGCGCTTCTGAGCGTCATAAAAGGAGAAATTCCCGCGTATATACACGCGCACAGGGCCGACGATATATTCACCGCGATCAGGATATGCAAAGAATTCAACTTGGATTTCGTAATAATCCACTGCACGGAAGGGCACCTCATAGCCGACTCGCTATCTAAAGAAAATGTCCGGGCGGTTGTAGGCCCGATACTCTCCGACCGGAGCAAGCCCGAATTGAGAAACCTCGAATTGAAAAACGCCAAAGTGTTGGATGAAGCGGGGATTTTGTTTTCCATCACCACCGACCATCCCGTGACCCCGCTGCAGTATCTGCCTTACTGCGCGGCGCTTTCGGTCAAGGGCGGCTTGGATTTTTACAGCGCGTTAAAGGCGATAACCATCAATCCCGCGGTCATTTTGGGTATCGACGACATAGTCGGGTCGATTGAACCGGGCAAGCATGCCGATATGGTGCTGTACGGAGACAGCCCCTTTGATATATTGAACAACGCCGAAATCGTGATTGTAAACGGAAATATAGTGGCCGGAAATGCGTGAAATCGATTCAGCGCTCATAACGCGCGCCATAAAAGAAGCTTTTATCGAAGCCAATTTGAATTTGCCCGAGAGTTTGGCAAACTGCATAAAAGACAGCGCGAAAGCCGAAAAACTTCCGCTGGCAAAAAATGTGCTCGCCAAACTCGCGGAAAATATAACCCTCGCCAAAGAAATCAACGTGCCCATATGCCAGGACACCGGAATGGCGGTGGTTTTCGCGTATATAGGCCAAGATGCGCACATTGCAGGCGGGCTCTTTAAGGATGCTGTAAATCAGGGCGTCCGCGAGGCGTATACGGACGGGGACCTGCGCTTTTCGATAGTAGAGGATCCCCTTCGGCGGACAACAAACACAAACGACAACACTCCCGCCGTCATCCATGTTGAAATCACCGAAGGGGACAAAATAGAATTCATCTGCGTGCCCAAAGGCTTCGGAAGCGAAAACGCGAGCAGGATAAAAATGTTCGAGCCGTCGGCAGATGAAAACGATATAATAGATTTTATCGTCGAAACGGTGAAAATCGCGGGGGGAAACCCTTGCCCGCCCGTGGTGGCGGGGGTTGGAATCGGCGGGGACTTTGAATACTGCGCCATCTTAGCCAAACGCGCCTTGACACGCGATATCGGAAAGGGCAGCCCGGATGCGTTTTACCGCGCCATAGAGCAAAAAGCCTTGGAGAAGATAAACGAAACCGGAGTCGGGCCCCAGGGGTTCGGCGGCAAAACGACGGCTTTCGCGGTAAATGTCGAAACTTTTCCCACGCATATAGCGGGGCTGCCGGTGGCGGTCAATATCTGCTGCCATGTGTGCCGGCATAAGAAGATTGTAATATAAAGCCTAAGGAGAATACAAAAACCATGATGATAACGATAATAGGCAGGGGACATTCCGGAACCAGGGCGATTTCGCACACCTTGAGCAAAAGCGGGGTTTTTATGGGAGATTTGCAAAACGGTTCGGGCGATTTGCTGCCGCCTCAGAAAATGTACGAAGCATGCAGGATTTTCGCGAAATATGTGGAGCACGGGGGAGGGCTCGGCTGGGATTTTTCAAAAGTTTTATCGATGGAACCCGTGCCGGAATTCAAGCGCCTGATTGAGGAATACCTTGTAAGCGTTTTAAATTTTGAAAACGGAGCCAAAGGCTGGAAAATTCCGGAAACCACTTTGGTGTATCCGTGGATCATAAAGATGTTTCCCGATATAAAATACATCCATTGGGTCAGGGACCCCAGGGACTGCATCCTGGGGTCGCATCTGACCGACGATCTGCACGATTTCGGAATTGATTATCCCGAAACGGATGACATCCGCGAAAAAAGGGCGTACAGCTGGAAATATCAAAGGGAACTCATGAAAGCTACCCCCGACCCGAAAAACCTGATAAAAATAAGATTTGAGGACATGGTGCAAAACCAGGACGAAGTCTTAAAGAAGCTCGAGGGTTATCTGGGAGTAAAAATGGCGAAAATAGAGATGAGGCCCGATTCCGTGGGGCGCTGGAAAAAGGAACCGGGCAGATATATGTATGATTTTTTCGCCGAGGATATGGCGGAATGCGGATACGAGGTCTGATTCTCAGATCAGCGACGTTTTGGGCGCGAATATATAATCGGCGAATAACTGCGCGATTTTTGCTTTTTTGGCGTCTCCGCTGTGTATAACGATGCGGTAACTGTATGTCACAGACCCTCCGGCGGGGATTGTGACCGGTCCGCCGAGGTGAAAATTGTTGGGGGCCATGAGCCCGTAGTCGCGGGTGTGAAAGTAGGTGGGATAACCCGGATTTTGGGGGTTGTCGAGTATCGCCACCCCGTTGACGCCGCCTTTTTCGCCCGTGCCGCTGTAATCGTTCCAATGGGCGCGGCGCATCCATATCTCGCTTTCGTTGACCCCTCCGAATGAATTTTCTATCCTGCCGCCGTTTGGAACCGTGTAATTGTCCGCCATTCTCACCGCTAAAGGCCCCGCCTCTTTGGTCGCGCCGAGCGTTACTTCCCCGTAATTCGCCGTCAGTGTGAGCGATACGTCGATTATGCGCCGGCTCTTTGGGGTATTGTAAAAGGTGATTTTCGTCGAGTCGTCGGCTATGGGCGATTTGTCATGGTGAGTCCAGAGGTTGTTCGCGGTGAACCGCGTATATGCGGGGCCGTTTTGTATGTCTGTGATTTCTTTGTTTAGAATATACCCGTGCCCGGCGGGTTCGTTCCAGGTGTCCGTGCCGTTTATGTCGCCGTGCGAAAACCATATTCCGCGGTGATGCGGGTGCTCGGGGCCCGCGTAGTTGTGGCGCGTGATCAATTCGCCTTTTTTGCCGTAAAAGGGCCCGAGATACGGTTTGGGGATATCCGTTCCGAAATAATATGAGCTGTATTTGCTGCCGTTTAAAAATATGTCGACCGAACCGGCGCCGGCGGCGGATTTGGCGGTTTTGAGCGGCGAGAGCTCAAATTCGCCGATATCGAATGTCAGCTCCGAGCCCGCTTTCAGCTCGGGCGCGATGAAAACGTATTCATGCATCCCCTCGATTGTCATTCCGGCGTACTGCACCGGGATGACGGTGTTTTTTCCGGCCAAGGCGAAATCGCGGCTGAAAAGCAGGGTTTTGCTCCTAAAATATACGGGGCAGCCGGTACGTTCGTGATTCCCCGCTTCGACTTTCAGTTTCATAAATTCACCTCCATAATTATTTAATCAATCACGATATCAGTTTCGCTATCATTTCCACCCTTGAAAAATCCGCGTTCGGCGGAACATTGTCCGACATTCCCAGAATAAATCCGGGCATTCCCTTCAAGGCGAGTATCGTCGATTCGATATAGTTTTCAAATTCCGCCGGGGATATGACGTCGGCACAGACCATAACCGCCGGGATTCCGCCCTGCAGCGCCACTTTGCCGTCGAGCGCCTCGAGCGCGTTTTTCAGCGATATATCCGCCATGGGGCTTGTGACGACGGCTTCCACCACTTCGATGCCGGTTTCGGGCAAGAGCGGCAGCAGATGCTGTGTGCGGCCGCACCAATGCGCCGCCAATATTTTTCCGGAACCTTTCAGCGCGCTTTTGCATTCCTGATAAAACCCGACTGCATAGCGTTTAAATAACTTCGGGGAAATCATGACTTCATCCATGTTGTCCCCGAACTCTATGACGTCGGCGGTAGTGCCGGCCAGCATTTTGAATGCTTCGACATATTTTTTGTGATATACCGAAAGCAGGCATCCCACATCCTCGGGATAATCTTCCATCAGATAAAACGCGTTCATATAGCCCGCGTCGGTTTTGGCGAACTGGATCAGCGGCACGCATAAGAGCTGATGCAGTACAATGCCGTCATCTCCCGTTTCTTTTAATGCCTTACGCGCGTTTTCAAAATCCACAGAATAATCGGTGCCCTGCGCGATATATGTCATCACGCGGAGGCTTTGCCGGTCGGTGATAAAATGTTTGGTATGGGCGTATGAACTGTGTTTTGATTCGGAGGGCATGAATTCTTCGTAAACGGTTCCGACCGGCGTGGTTATTTCATGGTAACTCGCGCCGTTTGGGCGTTTGCCGGAGGTATGTTTGATTTTTGGGTCCTGGCTTGTCAAAAGGGCGCCCGCGCGGTTCCAGATGGAGGCGCCGATGGCGCGCACTATGTCGTTGCGGCTTTTATTGACATATGCCTCCGGCAGTGTGGCCCCGGCGCCGTTTACAGCCAGCCAGTAATCGAAGTTGGGCGCCCAGACCAATTCTCCGTCTGTGGGATCCCGGCGCATTGCGGCCAAATAACGTTCCCGTTTTGTCATAAAAAATTCCTTTCGTGAATTGAAAATTATTAATTTCCCTCGAGTTCATCGAGCGTTTTTTGTATCGCGTTATTTATTTTCGCTTCCGCTTTCTCAAATTGCGAAACGAACGTGTCGGCTTTTCCCGAATTCGATATACCGCCGAACAAGCTGCCTATCTCCCCCCAGTTATATAGATATGAGAGGTCCAAAATCCTGTTGTTCAGGATTATATCCAGCATTTCCATCGAATCCTCGTCGCGTATCAGTTTGTTTGTCACAGTTACGTCGTAATACGCAGGCATCACGTACTGCTTTGAATAATAGCCCATCGCGGAAAGTACGTTGCCAGCCCGCTCGGTATCCGTGCAGGTTACCGGAATGACGGTGTAAGTCGCCCAGGCGTTGGCGACCATTGCCCCGTATTGTTTTTGATTTTCATCGTATTTCGGAATGGGCAGTATGGCAAAATCGGCGTTCATGCTGCGCAGTTCAAAGCTGAACAAAAGCTGGTTTGAATGGAACATGATTTCATTGTCCCGGAATTTCGGCATTATGAAGTCAAAAAACACATTGTTATACCCCGCCGTTATATCTTCCGCGGCCACAGTCGTGTTTTTGTCCTTGAGAATGGGGACGACTTTGTCCACTATGCCCGCGATTCTCTCCGTATTCGGTTCGAACACGGGTATATCTTCGTCATTTTTCGGCGTGAGATATTCCCCCGCGCTGGTCACCGCCGTCTGTAAATATATATACTGCGTGACAAAGCCCACCTGGTCGTTTTTGTCGATTACTCCGTCGCCGTTTAAATCCTTTGTCGCCTGTTTCGCAATGCCGTACATGGCGTCCCAGGTCCATTTGCCGTCTCTGACCATTTGATACAGGTCTCCGACCGAATAATCCTGCATCAGTTTTTTGTTGGTGAAAATGGCCATGGGCGCTATGGCCGAATACAGGTTCACATCGCCGATTACCGCGCTGAGCCTGCCTCCGATCGACATGGCTTTTACGGAATTTTGGTCCCACCAGCTTTTTGACAAATCGAGCGAAGGTATCGAAAACAGATCGAAAGCGGTGTTTTTTTTGCTGAGGGCGGCGGGCAGGGAATCCCCGAGCAAAAAAGCCGCATCGAACAGATCGTCCCCGGCGAGAACCGCTTTTGTGAATTTCGCGGCAAAATCGCCCCTGTTCGGATATGTGACCGGCACTATGTCAAACTCGATATCGTAAAGGGCCTCCACATCCCGGTTTCTTTTGTAAACCGCGTCGTTTAACGGCTCCCCGGTATCCTGCTCCGCCATGATTTCGGATATGGCGGCGATTTGCCATGTACCCGTGGGTTTTCCGTCATAACCGAGTATAGTGAATTTGTACCCGCCGTAACCGGTTCCCTCCGCGGGGATAAATTCCGGCTTGGTTTCTTCTGTATCGCCGGTTTTTGAAATATCGCCCGTTTCGCCTTTGTTTTCCTGCTCAACGCTTTTTTCGGGGGCGCTGCATGAAATCAAAAAGATGAGCGCCAAGGCAAAAATCAATATCATCGCCGCTGTTTGTTTCATAATTCAAACCATCCTTATCCGAATTTCTTTTTATCCATTATATCACGGTTTGTCGTTTGTTGCAACAGTTATGGCAAAATATTTACCGCGTTTTTGTAATTTGTTCTTGTAAATATGATTTTTTTATGGTAGAATATACAAAGGCATATTAAAAAAAGAGAGGGCGCAAAAACAATGTCCGCCGAACTGCAAACCGCCGCCGATATAAAATACATCGACATAAGGATGAAAAAAAAACCGAAAAACAATTCCGCAATCATATATATCATAAAAGACGCGGGCGAATTGTTTGTGAAAGTACTGCTCTTTTTGTTGTGCTGTGAAAATCCGGAAAAAATAGATTTTGAATTTATGAAACACAGCGTCAAATCCAAAAACGCCGAAAACGGGGAAATCCTGGAGGCGCTCGATTTTTGGAAAGACAGGGATATATTGAGTTATGAAATAACTTCCGAAACCAATACAAAAGGCCTGAATATAGAAAATGTGATCAATATCATGCTCAATGTGAGAAGGGATATAAACATATTAAACGGCAAAGAGGAACCGGAGGAAATAGAATATCAGCAAGGACTTGGAATATATGAAGAAAAGATAACAGAGGTCAAAACCGAAGATAAGCCCGCAGCAAAGGCCGAACCGGTTTCGGTGGACCAGGTCTGTGAATCGCTTGAAACAAACGAAGAATTCAAGAGGCTTATCCATGAAATCCAAAACCAAATGAAGCTCATTCTAAATACCGCCGAATATGTGATTATGTATAACCTCCATGAGACAAACGGAATGGAAGTGAATCTGATACTCGAGCTCTCGAGGATATGCGCCGAAGAGGGGAAAAACAATATACGATATTTGGAAAAAGTGGCGCTCGGGATGCTGTCCGAAGGTATTTTGAAATTGAGCCAGTATGAAGGCAAAATCGAGGAAATGCAAAAAATCAAGGAATTTGAGGAAAAAATCAAAATAATATTTGAAGCGGAAACGAAAAAACTGACTTCAAAAGAAAGAAACTATATCAAAAAATGGGCCAAGGAATACAATTTCACCGACGATATGCTTTCGGAAGGCTACAAGCAGTGCCTCAAATATACAGAGAGGCTTTCTTTTGAATATATAAACACCATATATTCAAACTGGCATGAAAAAGGCTTCGCGACGCTCGACGATATAAAAAACGAATTCGCGTCAAACGGAGGCAATTCCAAAAAAAACGACAGCAAAAAAAACGCGGGATACAACGTGGAACAGTTCTTTGAAAAATTAGTCAAAAATCTTTGAGGTATGGTATGGCGTACAACAGCACAGTGGTCCGGAAAGTTCTGGACGATTTCGACAATAAATCCAAAACGGCGGTTACAGACGCCGCGAAGAGAAAAAAAGAGCTGTATGACAAAATTCCGGAACTTTGGGAAACAGATAAAAAATTGGAGGAAACCCACAAGGAACTCGCAGCCGTAATATTCTCGGGGAGCGGCTGTGAGCTGAAAATGGAAGAGGCGAAAAAAAAGAACCGGGATTTGATCGCAAAACGAAATTCGCTGCTTGAAAAAGCGGGATATGACAAAGCTCACACAGACCCGGCTTATGAATGCGCGGCCTGCGAGGACACCGGATATCAGGAAGAATTGATGTGCGAATGTTTGAAAAAAGCGCTCGCGGCGGAGAGCATAAACCATTCGGGGCTCGGCAGAGCCATAAAAAATCAAACTTTTGAAAATTTCAACCTGAATTACTACGACAAAAAAAAATCTTCGGACGCGGAGCAAAGCGAAAGCCCGTACAGGCACATGAAAGAAGTATGCGAAGAATGCAAAAAATTCGCGGAAAATTTCACAAACGCCGAAAATCCGGAAAAACACGTCAAAAACCTGATGTTCATAGGCCCTTCGGGATTGGGCAAAACGCATATGTCCTCTGCGATAACCTGTGAAGTGATAAAAAGGGGCTGCGATGTTTTTTACGATTCGGCGCAGAGCATACTGTATTCATTCGAAAAAGAGAGATTTTCGAAGGCGGGCTCATTCGATTCCGAAATCATCGACAGGTACATGAGCTGCGACCTTTTGATCATCGACGATCTGGGCACGGAATATTCGGGGAATATGGCCCTCTCTTCGCTGTACAACCTCATAAATATGCGGCTGCTCGAAAAGAAAAGCATGATAATAAGCACCAACCTGACAGGAAGCGAGATGCAAAACAAGTACGACGCGAGGATCATGTCCCGTATAATCGGGGAATTTACGATTTTGAATTTTATCGGAGAAGACATAAGATTGAAAAAGAGGTAAACGGAAAATGAGCGATACAAAAGATTTAAAGGCGAGATATGTCAAATTAAAACAAAAATTGTTTGATATGCGGTATTCCTATCTCAACGAGCCGCAGCGCGAAGCCGTCTATACGAATGAGGGCCCGCTTTTGATCCTCGCGGGGGCGGGGAGTGGAAAAACCACCGTTTTGGTGAACAGGATAGCCTTTCTTATAAAATACGGCGGCGCCTATTTCAACGGCGAACCCGGCGAAATAAACGAATCCGAAATCGAAACGCTCGAAACCGTTTTAAAATACGCGCAAAAATCAAATCCGGAGGAATTGGATGATATTCTGAGCCGGTTTTCGCACCGGCCGTGTCCGGCCTACTCCATTTTGTCGATAACATTCACAAATAAGGCCGCCAATGAAATGAAAAACCGCCTGAAAAACATCCTCGGGGCCGCAGCCGACGACATATGGGCGGGGACTTTTCATTCCGTGTGCGTCAGGATGCTGCGGCGGTATATAAACAGGCTGGGATATAATTCCAGTTTTACGATTTACGATTCCGATGATGTGAGGCGCCAGATAACGGCGATTATGAAAGAATTCAATATAAGCGACGAAACTCTGCCCGTCAGGTACGTGGCCACCGCCATAAGCAGGGCAAAAGACGATTTGAAATATCCCGAAGAATTTACCGCTGATACAAGCAACCCGAAAGAGAGGGATACAAAAAAAATATATACGGAATATCAAAAAAGGCTGAAGCTCTCAAACGCGCTGGATTTTGACGACATAATCGCGCTTACGGTCAAAATTCTGGAAACCGATAGTGAAGCAAGGGAATATTACAACAATAAATTCGAGTATATATTGGTGGATGAATATCAGGACACGAATTTCGCGCAGTACGCGTTGATTTCGATGCTGTCGCAAAAACACAACAACGTCATGGTGGTGGGCGACGACGACCAGAGCATATACAAGTTCAGGGGAGCGACCATAGCGAATATTTTGAGTTTTACAAAAAAATTCGAAAACGCCAAACTCATCAAACTCGAGCAGAATTACCGCTCTACCAAAACGATATTGGACGCGGCGAACGGGATCATAAAAAACAACGAAAGCCGGATGGGCAAAGCGCTCTGGACCCAAAAAGACCACGGATCCAAAATCGTGCTCAGGGAAACCAACAACCAAAACGACGAATCGGATTATATCACCGACGAAATAATAAATCTGACGGAAACAAAAAGCAAAATATACAAGGATTTCGCGGTGCTGTACCGCGTGAACGCGCAGTCCGCCAATATCGAAACCGCTTTCGCGAAAGCCTCGATACCATACAGGGTGTTGGGCGGCATACGCTTTTATGAAAGAAGAGAAATAAAGGATATGATGGCGTATTTTTGCGTGGTGAACAACACCGCCGATTCGGCCAGGCTGAAACGCATTATAAACGTCCCCAAAAGGAGCATAGGCGAGGCGACCATTGCGGCAATTGAACAAACCGCGTCAAATGAAAGCCGGAGTATGTTTGAAATTATAGCGAATGCGGACAAATATCCGATGCTGAGCCGGAACGCGGTCCGCATGAAAGCTTTCGCCGACCTGATAAATAATTTTATAGAGCTCGAAAAGAGAGAATCCCTGCCGGATTTTTTCGAAAAGGTGTTTGATTTGAGCGGTTACAGGAGCATGCTCGAGGAAGCGGGCAAAGAAGGAGAGGACCGTTTGGACAATATCAAAGAACTCATCTCGCAGGCTATCACATATACGGAGGCAAAACGCGAGGAGCTGCGTGAATGGGGGGAATTGGAGGAAATAGAGGCTCAGGGTTACGGCAGCAGAGCTTCCAGCCTGACGGGATTCCTGGAGGAAGTCGCGCTCATATCGGACATCGACAATTACGACGAAAGCGCCGACGCAGTCACCCTGATGACGATACACAGCGCGAAAGGGCTTGAGTTCCCGGTCGTTTTTTTGCCCGGTTTGGAAGAAAATCTGTTTCCCTCGAGATTGTCCGCCGACAAACCGGATGAACTCGAAGAAGAGCGCCGGCTCGCGTATGTGGCGGTCACCAGGGCCAAAGAACAGGTGTTTATATCATATGCCAAAGAAAGGCTGCTCTACGGGCGGACGGGATTCAATAAAATATCGAGGTTCGCCGAAGAAATACCGAAAGAGACAGTCGAGCACATGAGGATACCCGACAGCGAACGCCGCCGGAATCCGCCGGGCTTCGGTTCACAGAGAAGATATCCCCCGAAAATATCGCTGCACAGCGAGCTGGCCACCGACTACACGACCGCCAGCGCCCGGGTGAACAAAAACCGTGACAGCGTCGAATCCGGATATACTCAGATATTCAACCAAGGCGATATGATCCGGCACCCGAATTTCGGCGACGGCTTGATAATCAAAGCGACCGATCTGGGGGGGGACACATTGTACGAGGTGGCTTTTGAGACGGTGGGAACCAAAAAGATCATGGGCACATACGCGAAATTCAAGTTGAAAAATTAATAAGGGAGAAATAATATACAATGATTGAATTTGAAAAACATTACAACGGCTTGGAAATTGAAAAGGAAATGCAGAAATATTGGGCCGAGAATAAAATCTATGATTTTGCATATGATCAAACCCGCCCGCTGTACACCATCGACACCCCGCCGCCCACCGTGAGCGGCAGCCTGCACATCGGCCATATTTTCAGCTATACGCAGGCGGAAATGATTGCGAGATTCAGGAGGATGCAAAACTGCAACGTATTTTACCCGTTCGGCTTCGACGACAACGGGCTGCCCTCCGAACGCTTGGTCGAAAAAGAAACGGGAATCAAAGCCCGGGATCTTCCCAGAAGCGAATTTTGCGAAAAATGCATCGAAACCACGCAAAAATACGAAGATGAATTTATGGCGCTCTGGAAATCGATGGGGTTTTCCTGCGACTGGAACCTGCAATATTCGACAGTGAGTGCAAAAACCCAGCGCCTCTCGCAAAAATCCTTCATAGAGCTGGCACGGGCGGGGCACGCGTATATAAAGGAAGCCCCGGTTTTGTGGTGTACGGAATGCCAGACCTCGATAGCGCAGGCGGAACTCGAAACGGTGGAAGACGTCGAAACCGCTTTTAACTATATCCCCTTCATGTCGGAAGGCAGCCCGCTGATAGTCGCCACTACGCGCCCGGAATATTTATACGGATGCGTATGCCTTTTTGTAAACCCGGAGGATGAGAGATATGCCTCCTATGCGGGCAAGAGCGCGACTGTCCCGTTATACAATTACGAAGTGCCGATATTGACCGATGAAAAAGTCGGCATGGACAAGGGCACGGGAGTTGTCATGTGCTGTACATTCGGCGACAGCACGGACGCCGAGTGGTATGAAAAATATGAGCTGCCCTACCGCAAAATACTGCTTTTCTCCGGCGTCATAGCGGACGACGTGCCGTATATCGCCAATATGAAAGTCCCCGCCGCGAGAAAGGAAATCATAAGGCTCTTGGATGAAAACGGGTTGCTTTGCAAAACCGAAAAAATGACGCACACCGTCGCCGCGCACGAGCGCTGCGGCACGGAGGTCGAAATCATCCCCTCGAGGCAATGGTATATCGACGTGCTGAGCAAAAAAGAGGAACTGCTGGCGGCGGGCGATAAAATAAAATGGTACCCCGCGAATATGAAAAACAGATATGTCAGCTGGGTCGAAAATCTGAAATGGGACTGGTGCATATCGCGCCAGCGTTATTTCGGGATACCGATACCCGTTTGGTACTGCGAAGTTTGCGGCACGCCTGTATTCGCGAAAACCGAGGATCTGCCGGTAAACCCCATGGAGACGGACTATCTCGGCGTATGCGAATGCGGTTCTTGCTCGTTTTTGCCGGAAAAAGCGATTTTTGACACGTGGGCCACTTCCTCGATCACGCCGCAGCTGAATCTCGAAACAGCGGGCGTACTCGGCATTCCGGAGAGCGAGTTCATGCCCATGAGCATGAGGACGCAGGCGCACGACATCATCAGGACATGGGCCTTTTACACCATCACGAAAAGCCTGTATCATACAGGCGACATACCGTGGAAAGAGATCATGATCTGCGGGTTCGTTTCCGCCAAGGCAGGGGAAAAAATAAGCAAATCCAAAGGCAATTCGAAATTTTCGCCGCAGGCGCTCATCAGCGAGTATTCCGCCGATGCGCTCCGTTACTGGGCGGCGAATGCGAGAGTTGGCACGGACACGTTTTTTGACATCGCCGAAATGCAGGATTCGTCAAAACGCCTGATAACGAAACTCTGGAATTCGGCAAAATTCGCGCTTTCCCATTTGAGCGATTTCGATCCGGCGTATGAACCGGAGCACATGCTGCCCGTCGACAGGTGGATCATCGAGCGCACGAACGAAACGATACTCGAAGCCGCGAAATGGCTGAACGAATACGAAATCGGCTTGTCGAGAAAAGTCGTCGATGATTTGTTTTGGAAAGATTTGTGCGACAATTATATAGAAATAGTAAAGGAAAGGCTGTATCAGCCGGACATCCACGGTTTCGAAGAGAGAAAATCCGCCCAGAAGGCGATATATTACTGCCTTTTCAACATACTCAAAATGTACGCGATATATATCCCGCATGAAACGGAGTATATTTATAAAAAAGGGTTCGAAAATTTCGAAAGCGAAATATCGATTCACCTGACAAAGTGGGAAAAACCCGAGCCGGCGGACGCGGAGATTTTAAATTTCGGGGAGGCTTTGAAACAGGCGGTCTTCGAAGTGAGAAAATACAAAACCGAAAATAACCTGTCGATGCGCTCCGAAGTGGAGGAAGCGGTTATATGCGCCCCCGTCAAATACCGGCAATGGTTTTCCGAAACCGAAAAAGACTTTATCTCGTGTTCCCGCGCGGAAAAAATCACGTATAACTGGCAGGAGTGAAAGTATGACGGAGTCAATTGATCTGAAAAGAATATTCAAAAAAAGGAAAATCAATTATAAGGAATTTTTCGGATTTGCGAAAGATAAAAAAGAGAGATATGAATTAATCGAAGGCAAAATCTGTTTGATGGCTTCGCCGTCGACAAACCATCAGAGAATTTTGGGAGCGGTTTACGCGGAGCTGCGCGGATATTTGAAAGGCAAAGCCTGCGAGTCGTTTGCGGCTCCGCTCGATGTGGTTTTATTCGAAAAAAACAAAAAAAATGAATGCCGGAATGTTTTCCAGCCCGATGTTTTTGTCGTTTGCGACCCGAAAAAAATATCTGAAAACAATATAAACGGCGCCCCGGATTTTGTCGTCGAAATCGTGAGCCCGGCAAATCCCGAAAATGATTATTTCTATAAATTAAACGCATATATGACCTATGGGGTGCGCGAATACTGGATCGTAAATCCCGAAACAAAACAAATTTTGGTGTACACAAAGTTAAAAAACAAAGAAATCCGGCTTTTTTCCCACACATTCGAAGATAAAATAAAAGCGGGCATTTTCGAGGGTTTTGAAATGGATTTCGGCGAATTTTTATAGGACGGTTTTTTATGAAAAATTATTATTCGACGATGGACAATATAGTATTGACATTTTCAAATATTGAAAAAGTGAATGAATTTGACTCAATAACAGTTCTGTTTGAAAGGGCAAATAAAAACGGGTTTGATTTTGCCGAGGGAAAATTGCCGAACAATATATTTTATAAATCCTATGGTTTTTCTGAAGACGAATTAATGGAATTGGAAAATTATTTACTCCGAAATTCGTTTTTAATATGGGAAATCGCAAGAGAACAGAGAGGTGGTATCAGCATTTTGGAACAATGTGAAAGGTCAAAGGGTGGTTAAACCTCACAGTGAGGTTTAACCAAAAAAATGAAATAAAGTGTGAATGGGTTTAAACATGGACAAACGCGGAAATACGATTGAAAATAAGGCAAGCGGCGAGCGTACTACCGTTCAAAACGGTTGGCTTTATTTCACTAATTTTAAAGCCGGATGGCGGCTGTATAAAAAAAGCGCAAACGACGGCCGCGCTATGAGATTAAACGATGATTGCAGCACATATATCAACGTAGCGGACGACTGGGTTTATTATGTGAATGGGTTCGCCTACGGCAATCTTTACAAGATACGAACAGACGGCAGCCAAAAGACGAAACTTACCGAAGACGAAGGTATCCTCGCCGCGGTAAAAAGCGATTGGATTTACTATTTTAACCGAAATGACGGCAATAAATTTTATAAAATGAATACAGACGGCGGCGATAAGACAAAAATAAACGACGATTTGCGCGAGTTTATTTGCCTTGACGGCGATTGGGCCTATTACAGCAATGTAAGCGACGGCAATAAATTGTATAAAATACGAACAAACGGCGAAATCAGGACAAAACTCAACGATGACAGCAGCAGTTTTATCGACATAGCGGACGATTGGATATATTATCAAAATATAAATGACGACGGTAAAATCTATAAAATGCGAACGGACGGCGGCGATAAAACCAAACTCAACGACGAGCGCAGTTATGAAATTAAAGTGATTTGTGACTGGGTCTACTATTTCAATTTCGACGACGAAACCGTTATGTACAAGATACGAACAGACGGAACAGAGCGCCAGTTTGCGGATCCTGACCGAAAAGATCCGGTTTTGCCGCCCGAATCGCAGCAAAAAGTGCTGACTAAAGAAGAAGCGAATAAATTGACGGGCGAGACTATCGTTATACCATACGGTTATACGCGAATCAAACACGGAGCGTTTAGTGAACGGCAAGATATGAAAAGCGTTGAAATACCAGGCAGCGTTGTAAAAATCGGGGCGAAAGTGTTCTATAAATGCACTAACCTGACAAGCGTGATTATACCGGACAACGTAACGGATATCGGGCAGGAAGCATTTTTCGGCTGCTCTGATTTGAAAAATATAAACCTCCCCGGCAATTTGACCAAAATTTCTTCCGATATGTTTTCGTATTGCAGCAGCTTGATAAACGCGGAAATACCCGGCAGCGTCACAAGTATCGGCGCCAGGGCATTTATGCATTGCACAAGCCTGACAAGTATGGTTATACCCGAAAGCGTGACGGTTATTTACGAAAAGGCTTTTATGGGCTGCGAAAATTTCAGGGATATAAGCATACCGAAAAGCGTAAATATTTATCACATGGTATTCGAATATTGCGAAAAATTGCATATCCGCCGTC
>Ga0123356_10001196_pt1 | contig 28758 bp, 24 predicted proteins | sample TergutEmb28metaG_2_FD_92546 | JGI IMG/M metagenome (GOLD analysis project Ga0123356, IMG submission 92546) | Embiratermes neotenicus P3 segment gut microbial communities from Petit-Saut dam, French Guiana - Emb289 P3 | ecosystem: Host-associated > Arthropoda: Insects > Digestive system > Gut ...
GGGGCAGGCACGGACTACGGTCTGTTCCTGGTGTTCCGGGTGCGGGAGAACATCCTCAAGGGCGAGGACCCGCGCGAAGCCACGATCAACGCGCTCACCAAGGTGGGCGAATCCATCACCTTCTCTGCCTTCACCGTCATCGCGGCGCTGCTGTCCCTGCTGGCTGCCACGTTCGAGATCTACTCCAACCTGGGCATCCCGCTGGCGATCGGCATCGCGGTCATGCTGCTCGCCGGGCTGACCCTGCTGCCCGCGCTGCTCGCGATCTTCGGCAAGGCGGCGTTCTGGCCGTCCAAGCACAAGGCGGGCTCGGAGACCAGCGGTGTCTGGGGGCGGGTCGCTGCCAGGATCGTGAAGCGGCCCGCCGCCGCGCTGCTCACCGGCCTGATCGTCTTCGGCGCGTTGGCGACCGCTGTCACCGCCTACGAGAGCGCCGGGTTCGGCGGCACGATCTCGGCGCCCGCGGGCACCGACTCCGCGGCCGGCACGGACCTGCTGAACAAGTACTTCCCGGCGACGGCGGCGAACCCGACCAACCTGGTCTACAAGCTCCAGGTCCCGGCCTGGGACGACGCCACGGCGATCGCCGCCGCGACCGCTCAGCTCAAGGCGGACAAGGCAGTGTTCTCCGGGGTGACCGGGCCGCTCAACCCGGTCGGCGCCACCGGATTCACCCCGACGCAGTACGCGGAGCTGCACGCCCTGCTCGGCTCGGGGCCGCTGCCCGCGACGGCACCGGCGCTGCCGGCCGCGGCCGCGGGACAGGTCTCGGCTGCGGAGTGGGCCCAGGCCTATCAGCTGTACAAGGCAACGATGCAGTTCGTGTCCGCGGACGGCAAGACGATCCAGTTCCAGACCTCGCTCACCGCCGGTGACCCGTCCACCACCGCCGCGCTCAACGCCGTTCCGGCGATCCGCTCGTCGGCGGCCGCGGTCGTGCCCACGCTGCACGCAACCGACTACGGCGTCGCCGGCGAGGCGCCGGCCCTGTATGACATCAGCGCGATATCCAACTCCGACTTGGCGCACGTGATCCCGATCGCGATCATCGTCATCGGGGTGCTGCTCGCGCTGGTCATGCGGTCGCTGGTCGCACCGCTTTACCTGATCGCGTCGGTGGCACTGTCTTACTTTGCCGCACTCGGGCTTGCCGTCATCGTGTTCATCTGGCTCGGCAACTCCGGCGGCATCACCTTTATCCTGCCGTTCTTGCTGTTTATCTTCCTGCTCGCGCTCGGCGAGGATTACAACATCCTGGTGATGACGCGCATCAGAGAAGAGGCACACAAGATGCCGCTGCGCGAGGCTGTCGCCAAGGCGATTGGCGTCACCGGCACCACGGTCACGTCCGCCGGCCTGGTCCTCGCCGGGACGTTTGCGGTGTTCGCGATCGTGGGCGGACGCGGCTCGGGCGGCAGCCAGATCGTGGATGTCGGCGTCGGCCTCGCGGTCGGCGTCATCATGGATACCTTCGTGGTCCGCACCGTGCTCGTGCCCTGCACGGTCGTGCTGCTCGGCAAGTGGAACTGGTGGCCGTCGAAGCTCACCGCCGGCCACGGTGAGGACGGCGGGTCGGACTCGGTGGCCGCCAGCGCGGACGCTCTGGGGCTGACGGCCGAGCAATCGCCGGACGGTCAGTCCCCGGCGAGCGACACCTCGCCGCGACGCCCCTGACGCGCGGGGGACTTCGCGTCCCCCTTGCGTTAGTCTCGCGCCGCCGGGAGCCTCGCCGCGCAGGTCATAGCGCCCGGTTAAAGAGAAGGCAGTGTGCCGGGCGCGCGGGATACCAGGCGGGTACGGTTAAAGCACCCCGTCAGCGAGCCCGGAGTTGACAAATGCAACCATGATCCTCCGGACATGCCGGGCGGGGTGCTTTCCTTATGGCATGCTGACCGGAAAACTCAAGACCTAGGTGTTTACCCGCGGTCAGACAGACTTGAAATACGGCGGGCGCGACCGCGGGGGCAATGGAAGGAACGCCGATGCAGGAACTGCGCTTCGTCGCGGTCAGCGAGGATGGCAGTTACGCTATCCTCGCCGTCCCGGGACGAAGCGGGCGCTATGTCCTGCCGATCGACGAGCGACTGCGGGCGGTCGCTCTCGGCCAGACCTCCAGGCTCGCCCAGTACGAGATCGAAGTGGAGAGTCCGTTGCGACCCAAGGAGATCCAGGCACGGATCCGCGCCGGCGAGACGGCGGAAGAGATCGCCGACGCCGCAGGTATCCCGGTCGAGCGCGTTCGCTGGTTCGAGGGCCCGGTCCTTGCCGAGCGTGCCTATATCGCAGACCAGGCGCAGGCCGCCTCGGTCCGCCGGGCGGGCGACTCTCCCGGTCCAGGCCAGCGGCTTGGTGACGTCGTCGTCGAACGCCTGAACAGGGCCGGCACCGACCCGGAGGACGCCCAATGGGACTCGCGCAAGCGTGGCGACGGCAGCTGGCAGGTGACGCTTACGTTCCCGTCGGGCGGTCGGCTGCACATCGCCGAATGGGTCTTTGACCCGCGCCGTCGTCACGTCGTGCCCGATGACGACAACGCCGCCCGGCTCTCGCTGCCTGAATCTGAGCTGCCGGCCGAGCCGGTCGCGATGCCTGGCGAGGCCACCGTGACGCCTCTCGCGCCGCGCCTTGGCGCCGCGGCGGGAATGGGCGGCTCCGGCGGCTTCGCCGGTTCCAGTGCGGGAATGCGCACGTTCCGGCCGGAACGGTCCGTCATCCCGGACCGTTCGCTTGGGGCAGACCGGTCCCTTGCCGGGGAGCGTTCCCGGACGCAGGAGCGCCCGGAGACGCACCGCCCGGAGACTCCGCACGCATCCACTGCCGTCCCCGCGCTGCCCCGCCCTGCCCACCACGACCGCCCGGGCCAGCAGGACCACACCGGTTCCCGCGATCGCGCCGACTTCCGGGATCTCGGGTCCTACCGCGACGGGACTGGCTACCGCGATGATGACAACTATCGCGACCCCGCCGAATCCGGTGACCCGGGGCGGCCCGCCCGGCCTGCCGCTCCGCGCCCGGTCGTCTTCGAAGACCCCGAGCCGACCGTACTTGACAAGCAGGCAGAGCTTGACGAGCAGGATGAGCTTGACGAGCAGGCTGAGCTCGCGCCCGCTGCCCAGCCGTCGGCTCCCGCCCCAGCCGAGCCGACAGCCGCCTCGGCTGCCGCCGCGACCCGCGAGGGCGTGGCGACAGCGGAAACCCAGCCAGACGCGCTAGTCCAGCCTGAGCTGATCTCCTCAGCAGCCGAGCCGACCGCGCCAGCGGCCGAGCCGGCCGTCGCGGCGGCCGTCCCGGCGAGCGCGCCGGAGGCAGCGGAGGCCGAACCGGAAGCGGCAGCCACGGCTGAGCCCGCGCCCGAGCCCGCAGTCACCGAGGAGGACGCGCCACGCACCCGGCCGGCCGCTAAGAAGAACGCGAAGGGCCGGCGTTCCACCGTCCCGTCCTGGGACGAGATCATGCTCGGCAGCTCTCGCCAGCGGGACTAAACCACGAGGCGGTGGGCATGACGGGCCGGCCGCCCGGCACGGTCAGCCGGTTTGCTTTAGGGCGAAGCCCCAGTTGAGGACCTTGGCTGCGTCCTGGGCGGCGGAGGCGAAGCCGGTCGGCGGGGAACCGAGGACCACGCCGATGAGGGTGCGCCCGCCGCGGACGGCCTCGAAGAGCAGGGTGTGGCCAGCCGCGTCGGTAAAGCCGGTCTTGATGCCGATGGCGCCCGGGTAGGTGGCGAGCAGCGCGTCGTCGCTGGAGACCGAGTAGAAGCTGTGACCGTCGCCCTTGGGCAGGTTGTAGACGCGCAGGTCCACGATCGAGCGGAACTCCGGGTAGCTCATCGCGATCTCGCCGAGCTTCACGAGGTCGGCTGGCGTGGAGTACGTCGAGGTCTCTGTCGGGTAGGGCAGGCCGTCAGGTGAGGTGAAGTGCGTGTCGGTCAGGCCGAGCTTAGCGGCCTCCGCGTTCATCTTCCCGATGAAGGCGGGCAGCCCCGGGCCGTAGAAGTTCGCGAGGGTATAGGCGGCGTCGGCGGCCGAACCGACCAGCATCAGGTGCAGCAGCTCGTCGGCCGTGAAGACCTGGCCTGGCTTCAGGCCGACCGCGTTCGCGCCGTACTTGGCGACATAGGGGACCACGGCCTTGGGCGCCGTCATCTCCTGGTTCAGGCTGCCGGCCTGGAGGATGAGCAGCGCGCTCATCACCTTGGTGATCGAGGCGATCGGGCGAGGCGTGTTCGGGTCTTCGGCCCAGAGGACCTGGCCAGTGGCCGCGTCGACGAGCATGCCCGCCTTGGCCTTGACCCCCTTGGGTGCGCCCGCGACCAGGATCGCCGGGCCCGACGGCGCAGGAGACCCGGAGCGGCTGGCGGACGATCCGGCTGGGACGGACGGGGTGAACGCTCGCCCGGTCGCCGCGGCGGGTGAGGTGCCGGCGGCCGGTGGCGAGTTCTGCGCGTAGGCCACACCCGGAGCGGCCGAGCAGCTCGCCGCCCCGACGGCCGCTGCCCCCAACACCAGCGCGAGCCCCGCGAACCGCAACCGGGCTGCCACACGCATAGCACTCCAGGGGATCGGCGAATCGAAGGGCCGGAACCGGCCGTGCGGTCTTATCTCAGCAAATATCCGGCTAACCAAGCAAGCCAAGTCATTGTACAGCGAGTAATCGCAAGCCCCGTAGCCGTGACCTTAAGTAGCCAGCTCGTGACTCCCCCGCAACGCTGGCGGCTACACCCCCGCGCGGGACAGGACACCGGTCAGGGCGGCCCGCGCGGCGCCGACTACCTCCGGAACGTCCAGGGCCACCACCTCGCCGTCACGCTTGAGGATCCGGCCATCGGCTATCACCACCTCCACGTCGCGGGGCGTCGCGGCGGTGACGAGCAGGCGGGCGGGTTCGGTGGGCACGCCCAGGTTCGGCGCGTCCACCGAGACGACGATGAGGTCGGCGCGCTTGCCGACAGCGAGCGAGCCGGTGATCGCGTCCAGGCCCAGGGTCCGGGCGCCCTCGATGGTGGCCAGCCGGAGCACGTCGCGCGGGGTGAGCGCGAACTCGTCGCGAGCCTGGCCGTTGGCGCATGCCTGGGTCACCTTCATAATCCCGAACATGTCGGCGTTCCCGCACAGCATCGTGGTGTCGACCGAGAGGCCGACCGGCAGTGCTGCTGCGAGCAGTTCGCCGGTCACCGGCTGGCCGTAGCCGATCTCGAGCTCGGTCCACGGAGACACCGAGACCGGCGTGCCCGCCTGGGCCGCCAGCGCGATCTCCGCGGGCGAGGCGTTGTTCAGGTGCACCATCTGCAGGTCGGGGCCGAGCAGTCCCGCCGCGGCGTAGGTCGTGATCTGCCCGGCCGCGTGCGCCGGGCCGCAGGCGTGCACGGACACCGGGAGCCCGAGGGCGCGTGCCGCGGCGATCTCTTCGGTGTACAGCGACGGCGGGACCTGCATCGCGGGATTGGAGCCGCCGGTGCCGCGCCACGCCATGCCAAGCCGGATACGCCCGTCCGCGTGGAACTCCGGCCACGTCGAGGCGATGGTCCGCAGATCATCGAGGGCCATCAGCCGGTCGTTGTGGTGGCCGGTCGGATAACCGTAGGAGAAGCGCGCCCGCAGCCCGGATTCCGCCAGTGCCCGCAGCCCGGCCTCGGCCCATTCCCGGCCCCGGATGTTGTGCGCCCAGTCGTGCACCGTGGTGATGCCCGAGTCGATCGCCTCGGCGGCAGCCAGGCGCGTGCCGGCGTAGGTATCGCCGGGCAGGAAGTGCCTCCCGAGCCCCACGCAGGTGGCGAAGTAACCGGAGCGGTCTGGCGAGAAACGCGCCGGGTTCGCTCCGTCTGGCACGGGCCGGCCGTCGGACATCCCGCGCAGGAGCGTGTTCCACATGTGCCAGTGCGTGTCGATGAATCCCGGAAGCACTATTTTGCCCGCGGCATCAACCAATTCCGCTTCTGGAACGTCAAGGTTTGTGCCGATTGCGTGGATTACTCCGTCACGAACGTGTACATCCCCGCCAGGGATGTCGCCGGCGGAGTCCATCGTCAGGAGGTAACCGCCACGAATCAGGAGATTAACGGGCGACACGGACGCTCTGGATGTCATGGCCGCACAGCTTATCGGCACTTCCGCTGCCGCGGCTCAGTGATGTATCAGTGGCGCCTCTACCGAGGTCAGAGTGCTGACGAGATAAGGAGCGGGCTGGCGATGAAGACGATGGGGATGCGAGCGCTGGTGGCATGCGCAGCGACGATTGGACTGGCCACGGTCACGGCTCTCGGGGTCATCGCCCCGGCCGTGAGCGGTGAGCAGACGGCACTGGCCGCAACGACGTCGCCCGTAACGGTGAGCGCGACGGCGAATGTGATGACAGCGAATGCGACGGTGCGCGAGGGCCTCTGCACTGCCCCCGTCGCGTACAAGGCGCTGGCAGCCAGGCTGTCGGCCGACATCGGGGCCGCACTGCGTGGCCGGGCCGGCCATCACGCGGTGACCGTGTACGACCGGGTGACCGGGGTGGATTGCCTGCTCAACAGCGGACGGCACTTTGACTCGGCCAGCGTCGTGAAGGCCATCATCCTGGCAGCGCTGCTGCGCTGGCATCAGGAGACGAACAAGCCGCTGTCAACTAAGGACAAGCATGAGGCCACCCTGATGATCACGCAGTCGGACAACGATGCGGCGACCTACCTATGGGATGAGGTCGGCATGAGCCGGCTGCAGCATTTGCTCAACCTGGCCAAGATGAGCCAGACCGAGCTTGGCCAGGATGGCTACTGGGGGCTGACCCAGATCACCGCGCATGACGAGATGCTGCTGCTGCGGCTGCTCACCGCATCCAACACGGTGCTGAACTCCTCCGCACGGTCCTACGAACTCGGCCTGATGTCCCAGGTGGTCTCATACCAGCGCTGGGGAACCCCGGCCGGCGCGCCGAGCTACGTGACCGTGCATGTGAAGAACGGCTGGCTGCCCGACAACACCGGCTGGCACATCAACTCCATCGGCGCGTTCACCGGCGACGGCCGGAACTACATGATGGCGGTGCTGACCGACGACAACCCGACGGAGAGCTACGGGATCAACACGATCCAGGCCGTGGCGCGACTGGTCCACCGGGACATCAACGCGGCGCAGCCGAAGCCGAAGAAGTAGCCGACGGCTCTTCCGCATCCGGCTCGGCACGCGTGTCGCGGAAGACCACCCAGCGCATCATGCAGTACAGGTACGCGGCCTCGCAGCATGCGGCGATGACGCGGGACAGCTCGTAGTAGACGCCTACCGCGGAAAGCAGGTCGGTGAGCCCGAGGACGAAGATCAGGTAGTTACTCAGGCTGACCGCGACGAAGAGCGGGAACTGCCTGCCGACATCGGCATGGCTGCGGAAGTTCAGCACCCGGTTGAGCAGGTAGCTCGCAACCGACGCGGAACCGTACGACAGCGTGACCGCGGCCGGGATCGGCCAGCGCAGGACGCCGTGAAAGACGCCGAGCAGCCCCAGATCCAGGAAGAACGTGCACAGGTTGATCAGCAGGTAGCCCACCAGGCTCGGCGCCACGACCTTGGACAGGCCGAACGGCAGCCGTCTGGTGATCGCCGTCATCGCGGCGGCGAAACGAGCCCTGTTTGCCACGCCTTCCATTCTGCCGACCGGCTGGGCGTGCGCCGGCCATCGGGACGACGCTCAGCAGGTCGCTCGGCAATCTCAGAGAGTTTTCACAGCCGACCCGGACCGGCCCGCGAGGATACCGGCTTAATTTGTGACGAGTCTTGTGAAAGCAGTCACATACCGATGACGCATCGGTGACGAAACCATGTCGCCGACCCTTGCCGGGCACTGGCATGTGGTTGTGTTCACTGGGGTCAAAGACTACAAAGCGGGCGTCTCACAGCAGGTGCCGTCACATGCTGCGGGGTATTATCGCGGTAGGTCGGCGGTTTGTCGCGTGCGTGGGCCTGGCGAGCCATGACACCCGTATAGCGAGCATCTGTCCGTACCAGGAGGCTAGGGCATGACCCTGTTGGTGGATCCGCCACAGCGCGACAGCGCTGGCCAGCGAAACTCCGCCGATGGGTCCAGTACAACCGCGGTGACAGTCGGGGCCGAAAGCACAGAGGCCGGGAGCACAGAGGAGTCCGGAGACACAGAGGAGTCCGGAGTGGCAGCCGTGGATACCGGGAGTTCCTCCGCCGGGCCCGCGAGGGCTCTGACTAAGGACGGCCCACCGAATCTCGGCGTACCCACGGCGTCCCCGCAGGCCGTCACCTCCGCCACCTCCGCGCAAGCGATGCTCACAGACCAGGCCGTCTCCTCCGGCCCATCCGCGCCGTCCACGGAGACCGTGCCGTCCGCGCCCTCCGTGCCCCGGCTCGCCGAGCCCCCCATCACTGGCGGCCGGGTCGAAGACGCGATGGGCGTCCTCATCCGGGTGCTGTCGCACAGCCCGCTCGCCCGGCCGCTGCCGGCCGTAATGCTGAGCGCCCTCGGCCTCGGCGGCGTCGCTTTTGTCGGGCTTTGTGCCACCGCGCCAACGGCCAGCGTGGCCACGCCGCCCGTGCTGCTTCCCCTCACATCACTCGCCCGCGACCTCGGCGCGCCGCACCTGCCTGACTGGGGCGCCGACACGATCATGTACGCGTCGATCGCGCTGTGCTGCCTTGGCCTCGCGATGATGCTGTGGGCAAACAGCCGTGGCTGGTCACCGCGGCCGCGACGGGTCTTCGCAGCGGCCGCCGCCGTGGTCGCCGTCGTCGTCAACATCACCCCGGTCGGCTCCTCCGACGTTGCCAGCTACGCAACTTACGGCCGGATCGCGGCGCTCGGCTACAACCCCTACACGTTCAAACCGTCAGACCTGCCAGGCGGCGCGAGCAACCCGTACACGATGCTGGTCGCGCCGATGTGGCGGAGCCAGATGTCGGTGTACGGCCCGGTCTCGACCTGGATGCACCTGCTAGCGGCCACGATCGGCGGCGCCAGAGCATGGCTCACGATCTGGGTGCTGATGGTCATGATCGGCGCTTCGTTCCTGGCCACCGGGTACATCCTGCTGCGCACCGCGGAGAACCCGGTGCGCGCGGTCCTGTTGTGGGTCGCCAACCCGCTGCTGATCGTCGAACTGGTCATGGGCGGGCACATGGACGCTCTGGTCGCACTGTTCGCGATCGCCGCGATCGTGCTGTCCCGCCGCTGCACCAAGCTGTGGCACGACGTGGTGGTGGCGCTGCTCGTCGGCGTGGTGTGCGGTGTCAAGATCACCGCTGGCCTGGTGGCTCTCGGCATCGCGATCCCGCTGATCCACGACCGGGACTGGGGCCGCCTGCTGCGGATCGGCGCCATCGCCGGCGTCACGCTGTTCGCGCTCTATTACTTCAGCTACGGCTTCGTCGCGCTCAAGCCGATGGGCACCATGTCCACGATGGTCATCTCACCCACCATCTGGCGCGCGGTGCAGGAGATCGCCCTGCTGACGGTCGGCAGCGGCGCGGAGGCTCTGGTGACCCACGTCATCGCGTTCGCATGGCTGCCGCTGATGCTGCTGCTCGCCTGGTACCTGTACAACAGGCTCTCCCCCGACGTGCCCACGGTCGTGGCCGCGACCTGCGCGCTGACGTTCGCGTGGATCGTGGTCGCGCCCTGGTCGCTGCCCTGGTACTCCTCGATCGCCTGGGTCACGCTGGCGCTGCTACCGCGCAACTCCCTCACCCGCTGGCTAACGCTTGCGACCGGAGCACTAGCGCTGCTGCACTTCAATGGTGGCCATACCACTAGCGTCCCAGTTACCCCGTAGCCGCAGGTTTCCGCCGTTTTGGACCGGCTAGACCCTCAGTATGAGTGTCAATGACGTCGCCTCGAATGGTCCCGTGGTTCCCGCCCCAGACCCCATTTCGGCCGGCCGGGTGGCGGTCGTCACCGGCGCCGCGAGCGGGATCGGACTAGCGCTCTGTGAGCGCTTCGCCGCCGAGGGCATGCGCGTTGTCATGGCCGACGTGGAGGAGCCCGCGCTAACCAAGGCGGCGGAGCAGGTCGCCGCGACCGGCGCCGCCGTGCTCCCTGTCGTGACCGACGTGTCCGACCGGGCCGCGGTCGACGCACTGCGGGACGCGGCGCTCGCGGAGTTCGGCGCGGTGCACGTGGTCTGCAACAACGCCGGCGTCGGCGGCCCGCACGGGCCGTTGTGGGAATGCCCGCCCGGTGAGTGGGACTGGGTGCTCGGAGTGAACCTGGAGGGCGTCATGAACGGCGTCCGCACGTTCATGCCGGTGCTGCTCGGCCAGGACACCGGCCACATGCTGAACACGTCGTCGATCTTCGGCGTGTTCGCGGGGACACTCGGGCCGTACGGGGTGTCCAAGCACGCGGTGGCCGCGCTGACGGAGACGCTCCACTTCAACCTGAGGTCGCTCGGGGTCACGCATGTCGGCGTGTCCGTGCTCTGTCCGAGCGCGGTGCGGACCAACTTCGGCACGTCCTCGCGAAACCGGCCGGCCTGGGCCGGGCCTCCCGTGGTGCGCGACGCGGCCGAGCAGGCCTCCGCGGAGCGGTTCGACCAGTTGTCGGCGCTCGGCGCGTCCCCGGCTCAGGTGGCCGGGATCGTGGTCGACGGCATCAGGTCAGGGCGGTTCTACATCCTCACCTCGGACAACCGGCACGAGCCGGTGCTCCGCCGCGGCGAGGAAATCGTGGCGGGCGGCCCGCCGGCCCCGCCCGTCTCCTTCGTGTAAGAGGCCGCGGCTTCCGGCCTGGCTCCGCGCGGTCGTGCCCCTGTGCTGCCGTGGTGGCGCACGGAGCTTACTCTGACACGCCTTCAAACTCCTTCTAAGATTCCGTAATACCGTTATATCGAAGCTACGGTATTACGGAATCTTAATGAGGAGCAGCCATGTTCTTTCTCAGGTACCTGGGGAGCGAGGTCCGATCGCGGTCGCGGCAGGTGATCGTGATCGGACTCGGGCTGGCACTGGGAGTGGGCCTGGTCACGACGGTGACCGCCGCCGCCGCCGGGGTCAGCAACGCCCAGGCGGGCGTGCTGCACGGCCTGTACGGGGTGGGCACCGACGTGACAGTCACCAATCCACCGCCGAAAGTTACCCCGGGGAGCGGGCAGAGTTCCGGAGGCATGACGGTCACGATGGGCCCGAGCGGTAAACCGGAGGTGTGCGTCTCCGGGCACTGCTCGACCGGCGCCCAGACGATCGACGCGCTGACCAGTTCGGCCTACGCTCCGCTGAGCTACTCCACGGTGGCGGCTGTCGGCAAGCTGAAGAACGTCAGCGCGGCCGGCGCCGGGCTGACGCTCACCGACCGGGTGACGAACATTCCCGCGAACCTAGGCTCGGGAGGCGGCCTGCCATCATCGAACTCATTCGACGTGAACGGGGTGGACTTCACCCATTCATCGCTCGGACCGCTGAGCGACGGGACCATAGCCTCGGGCCACGGCTTCACCGCCGCCGAGGCGGACGCGGACGTCGCGGTGGTGGACTCGGACTACGCGACGGCCAACAACCTCAAAGTGGGTTCCACCGTGACGGTGGCCAAGACCGCGTTCACGGTCATCGGGCTGGTCAGCCAGCCGCAGGGGGCGAATCCGCCGGACGTATACGTCCCGCTGGCCCGCGCGCAGGCGCTGGGCACCGCGCAGGGCAAGCCGCTCTCCGATGACGTCAACACCATTTACGTGACCGCGGCCAGCGCCGCCGACATCGGCGCCGTGGGCAAGGAAGTCTCCGGCCTGCTGCCGTCCACCACCGTGACCACCCCGTCCAGCCTGGCGAACGAGGTGACTGGGTCGCTGTCCAGCACCGCGAACCTCGCGAACGACCTGGGCAGGTGGCTTTCGATCCTGGTGCTGATCGCGGCGTTCGCGCTGGCCGCGCTGCTGACGATGGCCGCGGTCGGGCGGCGGGTGCGGGAATTCGGCACGCTCAAGGCGATTGGCTGGCGGTCCGGGCGGATCGTGGCCCAGGTCATGGGTGAGTCGGTGGTCATGGGCATCATGGGCGCCGCGGCGGGGGTAGGACTCGGCTTCGCCGGGGCTGCCATCATCAACGCCATCGCGCCGCCGCTGTCGGCCACGGTCCAGACGGCCAGCGGCCAGCAGATGATGGTCGGCGGTCCCGGCGGTACCCAGACCTCCAGCCCCACGGTGTCCCACACCGTGCCCGTTCTTCTTTCCGCATCGGTCTCGGGCGGCGCGATCATGCTCGCCGTCGTGCTGGCCGTCGCCGGCGGCGTGCTGGCCGGCATCATCGGCAGTTACCAGGTCACCCGGCTCCGGCCGGCCGACGCGCTCGCCCGGGTCGCTTAGGAGACGTCATGTACCAGCTAACCCACGTAACCAAGGTCTACGCCAAGGGCCGCCGGACGGTTCCCGCCGTCCGCGACCTCAGCCTTGAGATCTCCGACGGCGAGTGGCTGGCCATCCAGGGCCGTACCGGGTCGGGCAAGTCCACCATGCTCAACCTGCTCGGCGGCCTGGACCGGCCATCGGAAGGACAGCTCGCGATCGACGGGACCGACCTCGGCCGGCTCGGGGAAAGGGACCTCACCAGGTTGCGCGCCGAAACGTTCGGGTTCATCTTCCAGACGTTCAACCTGGTGCCCACCCTGACCGCGGCCGACAACGTCGAAGCCGCCCTCATGCCGCTGCGCGGTGCGGCCAGCCGTAACCGCGGGCAGCGGGTAGCGGCCGCTCTCGAAGCCGTCGGCCTGACTGACCGGGCCCGGCACTTGCCCGCGGAACTATCCGGCGGGCAGCAGCAGCGGGTCGCGATCGCCCGGGCGCTCGCCAAAGAGCCCAAGGTCCTGCTGGCCGACGAGCCGACTGGCAACCTGGACGAGGAAACCCGCGACGAGATCATCACCCTGCTCGAAACGCTGTGGCGGGAGCGCGGGCTGACGATGATCATGGTCACCCACGACACCGCCGTTGCCCGCCGCGCGCAGCGAATCGGCATCATGAACAAGGGCCGGTTCTCCATCCGGGTCGACACACGGAGACGGGTCACCACGTAATACCCCGCGCCGGCCGCCGCGCCCAGCAGTTCGGCGGCCGGCGCACGCACCACCGGCGGACAGGAGCTACCGATGACAGCACCCGACGACACGCGCGAGCGCCTGGCCCGCATGGAAGAGCAGATGCGGCAGGTCAGCGGCCGGCTGGCTGCCCTCGAGCAAGCGGCCGGACGACCGGCGTTCGCAGCTGCTCAGCCGCTGGCCGGTCCGGCGGAGCCCGACGGGCCGGAGAGCGGCGAAGCAGTGTTCGTCATTACCGGGCAGGGCGAGTTGGGCGGGAACCGGATCAAAATCCGGCAGCGAGCACGGGTAGCCGACGTGCTGGAGACCGATCCTGACGTGGCCGCCAAGGTGTTCGCCGCCCTCGCCAGCCCCGCCCGGATCACCGTGCTGCGCTCCCTGCTGGCGGGACCGCGCACCAGCCAGCAGCTGCGGGCGGAACTGGACGATGCCTCGGTCGGGCAGCTCTACCATCACCTGCGCGAACTGCTGGCGGCAGGCCTGATCATCCAGCCGGCCCGCAGCCAGTACGCCATCCCCAGGAGCGCCCTGACCATGTTGTGCATCCAGCTCACCGCCGCCGCCCGGCTAGCGGCCAACATCTCCCTCCCCATCTCGCCGGACGAAGACCCCGCCGCGGAATCCGAGCCGGGAAGCACCGCCGGATAAGCCCGGGCCGGTGCGCTTCGCGGCTGGTCAGCGGGAGTCGCTGGCTGGGGTCGTGCAGCACGGGACGGTTCCACATGGAGACTATCGATTGCGGCGGCGCCGTCTAGACTGGGCGCTCATGAGCACCGAGCCCGCTGCCCCCATCGCCAAGCAGGTTCCCTTCGAGCGCACGCAGCACGGCGACACCGTCATCGATCCGTACGCGTGGCTAACCGACCCGAAGGACCAGGAGGTCATCGCCTACCTGGAGGCGGAGAACGCCTACATGCAGGCCTCGACCGCAGGGCTCGCCGGGCTGCGGGCCGCCGTGTTCGACGAGATCAAGGCGCGCACCCAGGAGACGGACCTGTCGGTGCCGGTGCGCAAGGGGAACTGGTGGCGCTATAGCCGCACTGTCGAGGGACAGCAGTACGCGATCCACTGCCGTCGCCGCGTGCTGCCCGGCGAGGTCACGCCGCCAATGCCGGCCGACGGGCAGCCGCTCGACGGCGAAGAGGTGCTCCTAGACGGAAACGAGGTCGCAGCCGGGCACGAATTCTTCCGGCTCGGCGCGCTCGCGGTCAGCCCCGGCGAGAAGCTGCTCGCCTACTCCACCGACTTCGCCGGCGACGAGCGGTACACGCTGCAGGTCAGGGACCTCACGACCGGGGAGGTGCTGCCCGACGAGGTGCCAGACACCTTTTACGGCTGCGCTTGGTCGCTCGACGGGTCGGCCCTGTTCTACGTGACTGTCGACGAGGCGTGGCGGCCGTACCGGGTGCACCGGCACCTGATCGGCACGCCGGTCACGTCGGACGTGGTGGTGTTCGAGGAGACCGACGAGAAGTTCTGGCTCGGGGTGGGTACCTCACGGGACGAACGCTGGGTGATCATCCACACCTCCTCCAAGCTGACCAGTGAGGTGCACCTGCTTGACGCGGCCGCGCCCGAGGGCTCGTTCGCCGTGGTCGCGCCGCGGCGGCAGGGCGTGGAGTACGACGTCGAGGTCGCCGGGGACCGGCTGTTCATCCTGCACAACGACCGGGGCGCGGAGAACTTCGAGCTGGCGTCCGCTCCGCTGCCGGGTTCCGGCGACACCGGGGCGTGGACGCCGGTGATCCCGCACCGGGCCGACACCCGGCTGGAGTCGGTGGACGCGTTCGCCGAGTTTCTCGTGGTGTACTACCGGCGAGACGGGCTGACCGGTCTGTCGGTGCTGCCCGCCGACGGCGCGGGTACCGAGCGGCCGGTGGAGTTCCCCGAGCCGCTGTACACGGTCGGGCCCGGGTCGAACCCGGAGTACACCCAGACGGTCTTCCGGCTCGGCTACAACTCGATGGTCACTCCGGCCACTGTCTACGACCTTGACCTCGCCAGCGGGGCCCTGACCTTGCTCAAGCAGCAGCCGGTGCTGCCATCGCCGTCCGGCACGGCATTCAGCTCCTCGGACTACGAGCAATTCCGGGAGTGGGCGGTGGCCGAGGACGGTACCCGGGTGCCGATCTCCATCGTCTGCCGCAAGGGCACGCCGCGCGACGGGTCGGCGCCCTGCCTTTTGCACGGATACGGCAGCTACGAGTCCTCGGTCGACCCCGGCTTCTCGATCACCCGGCTATCGCTGCTCGACCGCGGCTTCGTGTACGCGATCGCGCACGTCAGGGGCGGCGGCGAACTCGGCCGCTCGTGGTACGACAACGGCAAGATGCTCAGCAAGAAGAACACGTTCAGCGACTTCGTAGCCTGTGCCTCGCGGCTGGTCGCGGCGGGCTGGACATCGGCGTCGCGGCTGATCGCGCGCGGCGCATCGGCCGGCGGGCTGCTGATGGGCGCGGTCGCCAACCTGGCACCATCCGCTTTCGCCGGGATCGTGGCGCAGGTGCCGTTCGTGGACGCGCTCAACTCGATCCTCGACCCGTCGCTGCCGCTCACCGTGACCGAATGGGAGGAGTGGGGCGACCCGCTGCACGACCCCGAGGTGTACGCCTACATGAAGTCGTATACCCCGTACGAGAACGTCGCCGCCGCGTCCTACCCGGCGATCTTCGCGATCACCTCGCTGAACGACACACGGGTGCTGTACCACGAGCCCGCCAAGTGGATCGCGCGGCTGCGTTCGGTGGCGGCCGGGGGGCCGTTCCTGCTGAAGACCGAGATGGAAGCGGGGCACGGCGGACGGAGCGGGCGGTACGACGCCTGGCAGGAGGAGGCACTCGTGCTGGCCTGGATCATCGCGACCGGCACCGGGAAGCAGGCCTAGGCGCTTCCCCGGAGCGCCGCGGGGCGAGCCGCTCGCCTCGAGGCGGCTGGGGTCCGGCATATGACGCCTCCGTCATAGCAGATCCTCAGTTTTGGCTGAAGTTTTGGCCTATTGTGCTTCCGCGGTCGGCACGGGTAGGTACGGTCGTAAAGGTGACGAGCGACCCGAACCACGGCAGTTCCTCTGGCTCGCGGGACGCGCGCGACGAGCCAGCCGATCCCACGCGACAGCAGCAGACCCCTCCGCCCCCCTGGGGGCAGCAGCCGTTTGGGCAGCGAGCCGCTGGTCAGGCGGGTTCGGGTGCTGCCCTGCCGCCGCCACCCGGTCAAGGCAGCCAGGGCCAGGGGGCTGGGTACGGGCCGCCGTGGGAGGCGCAGTCCGGGCAGGGCGGGTCCGCGCAGGGTGCCTCCGGGCAAGGCGGCGCCGGGTACGGGCGGCAAGGCGGCGGACAGTCCGGGTACGGATCGCCGGGGTACGGGCAGACGCAGCCCGGGTACGGGCAGGCCGACGGGTACGGACGGCAGGACTACGGGCAGCAGGGGCACGGCCAAGGCGGCTACGGCCAGTCCGGGCAGGGCCAGCAAGGGTACGGGCAGCAGGGCTACAGCCAGGCCGGCGGGTACGGCCGCCAGGATTACGGTCAAGGCGGCTACGGGCAAGCTGGCGGCTACGGCCAGCCGGGCTACAGTCAGCAGGGTTACGGGCAGCAGGGATACGCGCAGGGTGGCTACGGCCAGTCCGGGCAGGGGCAGCAGGGCTACGGCCAGCAGGGCTACCCACAGGCCGGCGGCGCGCAGTGGGAGTCGCAGCCTGCCTCCGGGCGGACGAGTTACGGCCCCTACGGGCCGGCCCAGGAGGGACAGCAGGCAGGCCATGGTCAGACGGGCTACGGCCCCTACGGGCCAGGACCGGACGGGCAGCCGGGGCTAGGGGGCCTCGGCATCGGGTCCAGCCCGGCCAGCGGCGGCGGCCGTCGCGGCAGGGGCGGCAAGGGCGCCGGACCCGGCGGGGGCGGCAGGCCCGGACGGCGCAAGGTCATCATCGGGGTGACCGCGGGAGTAGTCGCGGTAGCCGCGGTGCTCGGCGTCGGTTCCGTGACGTTCCTCAAGCACGGGCCCGGTGTGCCTGTCTACGGCATGATCCCGACCGGGAGCACGCCGCAGGCGGACGGGCAGCAGGTCGCTGCCGCGTTCCTGACCGCCTGGCAAAAGGGCGAGCTGGCGACGGCGGCCAATCTCACCGACAACCATGTTGCGGCCAAGGCCGCGCTCGCGACCTACGCCAAGGACCTGAATCTCGGGAAGCTGACCACGACGGTCGGCAGCGTCACCGCCGCAAAGGGATCGACGGCAGCGCTTCCCCAGGAGACGGCCAAGTTCGCCGTCAGCGCCTCGGTGGGGGCCGGCACGCTGCGGACCACGTGGCCCTACCACTCCCAGCTCGTCGCCTACCAGCAGGCGAAGACCGGTATCTGGTTCGTCAGGTGGCAGCCGGCCGTGATGGCGCCGAACCTCACCGCGACCACGCATCTCGCGGCCGTCGAGGTGGGTCCGACGGTCAGCCAGGTCACCGACTCCAACGGCACGCTGCTGACCTCGTACGACGACGCCGGGCTGACCAACATCTCGAACCTGCTGATGAAGAACGCGCCGATCGGCAAGGGCAAGCCCGGGCTTGACGTGCAGATCGATAACGCGAAGAACGTGGCCGTCGCGAACAGCCAGGCGCAGCTCATCCAGCCCGCCAACATCCCGTCGCTGGCCACGACGATCAACACCCAGGCCGAGGCCGCCGCGCGATCGGCCGTCCAGGCACACAGCATGAGCTCGATGGTCGTCATCCAGCCGACGACCGGCGACATCCTGGCGATCGCGAACAACGACGGGTTCAACGACTTCGCGCTGACGGCCGCGGTGGCGCCCGGGTCCACGATGAAGGTCATCACGTCCACGGCGCTGTTCAACGCGGGGCTCCTCACTCCGCAAAGCCCGGTTGAATGCCCGGCGACGGTGACCATCAACGGGAACGTCTTCCACAACGACAAGAACGAGACCGAGCCGCCGGGGACGCCGTTCATCACCGACTTCGCGCAATCCTGCAACAACGCGTTCAGCTCCCAGTACACGCACCTGTACGGCCTCCTCGCGAGCACCGCGCACGACTACTACGGGCTGAACCAGGACTGGGACATCGGCATCCCGGGCATCTCCGCGTCGTACTTCAACGCCCCGGCCAACGCCGCCGCTGGCGAACTGGCTCAGGAGGCGTTCGGCCAGGGAGCGCTGGTCGCCTCCCCGATCGCGATGGCGTCGGTGGCGGCCACGGTCGGCAACGGTACGTTCGAACAGCCAATCATCGTGCCGGGAACCAAGCAGGTCACCGCCAAGCCGCTGCCCGCGACCACGGACCAGTACATGAAGCAGATGATGGCCGCGGTGGTCAGCAGCGGCACGGCCGCCGGGATCGGGTTGCCCTCCGGCGTCATCGCCAAGACAGGGACCGCAGACATCCAGGACCAGGGGAAGCCCAACAGCTGGCTCATCGCCTACGACCCGGCGAGCAACCTGGCGGTCGGCTGCCTGGTCCTGAACGCCGGCTACGGCGCCTCGGTCGCCGGACCTGAGGTCGCCTCGTTCCTGAACTCCTTCTCTGGCTAAGCGAACCACTTCCGGGCCGGTCGCCGCCTGATCCCAGGGCGTCGAAAGCCCTACCTGGTACGCCTTTCAGGCTGTCCGTTGCCTCCGGACGGGCCCGGCCAGGTGACGGGTTCCGTCAGAAATTGACCCTCCAACCTACTGAATCCGTCGTCGCGGTATGGATGTTCATGTAATATCCCCACTTAACCACATCTGAGGGATTCGGATTCAGTAGGCGGACCTTGGCCCTGCAACGGGTCCGGGAGGGCGATACATGACGCAGACACGCGATTTGGCCAGTCTCGAGCAGACCTCGGAGACTGTCCCCGCCATCGAGCTGGCCGGGATCGTGAAGGAGTTCAACTCCCACGGCGACGTGGTCCAGGCCGTGGCCGGAGTGGACCTGGAGATCGGGATCGGAGAGTTCTTCTCCCTGCTCGGCCCGTCCGGTTGCGGTAAGACCACCACGATGCGGATGATCGCGGGCTTCGAGGAGCCGACCCGCGGTGAGGTGAAGCTCTACGGGAAGAGCGTCCTCGGCGTCCCGCCGAACAAGCGCGACGTGAACATGGTGTTCCAGTCGTACGCGCTGTTCCCGCACATGAGCGTGTTCGAGAACGTGGCCTTCGGGCTGCGCCGCAAGGGCGTCGCCAAGGACGAGATCACCAAGCGCGTCGGCGAGATCATCGAGACGGTCGGGCTCGGCGGCCGGGAAAAGCGCCGGCCACGCGAACTGTCCGGCGGGCAGCAGCAGCGGGTGGCGCTGGCCCGGGCACTGGTGAACCGGCCCCGGGCCCTGCTGCTCGACGAGCCGCTCGGCGCGCTCGACCTCAAGCTCCGCCAGGCCATGCAGGTCGAACTCAAGCGGATCCAGCGGGAGGTCGGCATCACGTTCATCTACGTGACGCACGACCAGGGCGAGGCGCTGACCATGTCCGACCGGATTGCCGTCATGAACGAGGGCAAGGTCGCGCAGCTGGGGTCCCCGCGGGACATCTACGAGCACCCGGCGACCCTTTTCGTGGCCGGGTTCATCGGCACGTCCAACATCCTGTCCGGTCCCGTCAAGTCCACCTCCGGCGACACCGCGGTCATCCTGGACGGTGACGGCCAGCACGTGGAGGTGCCGCTGCGGGCGGGCATGTCCGTCGCTGCCGGCGACAACGTGGACCTCACCGTCCGGCCGGAGAAGATGGACATTCGCGCTGACGCGGCGGACTGCGCCCGCTGCCGGGTGCGCGGCACCGTCACCGAGGTCGTCTACCTGGGCACCTCCACGAACTACAACGTGCTCACCTCGACTGGTGCCGAGGTGACCGTCTTCGTGCAGAACTCCAACAACGCTGACGACGTAGCCGCCCGCGGGCAGGAAATCTGGCTGTCCTGGGAGCCGCAGCACTCCTACCTGATCGGGGCCAGATGACCGCCCCGGATCCGGTGCGGCTGCGCGGCATGACCCAGCGCCGCGCTGCCTCCGGCCGCGCTGCTTCCAGCCGCGGTGCTTCCAACGCCGCCTCCGGCAGCGGTGGCCTGAACCGGCGCGGTCTGTTCAAGCTCGGCGGTGCGGCGGCGTTCGGCCTGGCGCTGTCGGGTTGCGCCATCCCCGGCCTGGCCAAGATCGTCTCTCCCGCCGAGGCGGAGGCGGAGGCGCAGAGCTTCTGGCCCAAGCAGAAGCCCACCGGCAACCTCAACTTCGCCAACTGGGCGAGCTACATCGACCCGAACCACGAGTCGCTCAAGCTGTTCACCCAGGCCACCGGCATCGCGGTGAACTACTCAGAGGTCATCGAGGACGACAACTCGTTCTTCGCCAAGATCGACCCGATCATCCGGTCCGGCCAGTATTCCGGCTACGACCTCATGGTGATCACCGACGGGTTCGAGTTCAACGACCTGGTCGAACTGCAGGAGGTGATCCCGCTCGACCACAGCATGCTGCCGAACTTCCAGAAGTACGCGACCAGCACCTTCAAGCACGAGACCTTTGATCCCGGCAACCTGTACAGCGTGCCATGGGCGGTCGGCATGACCGGTATCGCGTGGAACACCAAGTACATCACCGAGCCGATCACCAGCATCGAAGCCCTGTGGGACCCGAAGTACGCGGGCAAGATCGGGATGATGCAGGACCCCCAGGAACTGGCCAACTTCGGTTTGTTCAAGCTCGGCATCGACCCGGACAAGTCCACCCTGGCCGACTGGAACAAGGCCGCCAACGTGCTCGACCAGCAGCGGAACGCCGGCCTGGTACGCGCCTACTATGACCAGTCCTACCTAGACGCGATCAGCCAGGGCGACGTCTGGATCAGCATGGCGTGGTCCGGTGACATCTTCCAGCAGAACCAGTCGTCGGGGAACAACGACCTGCAGTTCGCGCTGCCGGCCGAGGGCGGCAACATCTGGACCGACAACATGATGATCCCCAAGCTGGCGCAGAACCCGGTCTCCGCGATGAAGATGATCGACTGGTTCTACCGTCCGGAGATCGCGACGATGGTCACCGAGAACATTCAGTACATCAGCGCATGTGCCCCGGTGCGCTCGCTGATCGGGCAGGACGCCAAGCTCAAGAAGGGGGCCAACGGGCAGAGTCAGGCGACGCTCCAGGAGCTGGCCGACAGCCCGCTGGTGTTCCCGTCCCAGTCGGAACTGGACCGGACGCGCAACTACATCACGCCGGCGGACCCGAATACCGCGCAGACGTTCAAGAACATCTTCAACGCGATCACTGAGGCCTGACCATGCGCGCAGTACGCTCCAAGCTCACCCCGTACTACCTCATGCTGCCCGGTGGCCTGTGGCTGGCGGTGTTCTTCGCGGTGCCGATCATCATGATGATCGGCCTGTCCACGATGAGCGGCAACATCATCGCCGGGTTCGGCGACACCTGGCATCATTTCGGCAATTACGTCGACGGCTTCAGCCAGTACCAGGCGGAATGGATCCGGTCGGCGGAGTACGCCGGTCTCGGGTGCCTGATCTCCATCGCGCTGTCCTACCCGATCGCGTACTGGATCGCTTTCTACGGCGGCGCGAGGAAGTCGACGTACCTGTTCCTGATCCTGCTGCCGTTCTTCGTCTCGTTCGTGCTGCGGACGATCGCGTGGAACTACATCCTCGGCGATCAGGGCTTGCTGCTCGAACCGCTCAAGCACTGGCATCTGGTGCCGCAGAACTTCCGCATCCTGGCGACCGGCCCGGCCGTCGTCATCGGCATCGTCTACAACTACCTGCCCTTCATGATCCTGCCGATCTACGTCGCGCTGGAGCGGGTAGACCCGCGGGTCATCGAGGCAGGCCGCGACCTGTATGCCAACTCGGTGACCGTTTTTACGAGAGTGGTCCTGCCGCTGTCGCTGCCCGGCGTGTTCGCCGGGGTCCTGCTCAATTTCGTGCCGGCCGCCTCTGACTACGTGAACGCTTCGGTGCTCGGCGGAACAGGGAACACCATGATCGGAAACGTCATCTACGACCAGTACTTCGTCGTGCAGAACTATCCGCTGCAAGCCTCGCTGTCGTTCTCGCTGATGGGGATCCTGCTGATCGGGATCTTCATCTACGCCCGGGCGCTCGGCACCGAGGAAGTTCTCGAAGCGGCGGCAGCGGCATGAGCGCGGCCACCCTCGAACGCCCCTCCGACCCCGCTCAGAAGGCGCGTCAGAAGAAGGTCCGGCAGAAGCGGAAGACCGGCGAGCGGGTACTGCACTGGTTCACCTGGCTGCTGATTATCTGGCTGGCGCTGCCGATCGCCGTGGTGATCGCGTTCAGCTTCAACAATCCGCACGGCCGGTACAACTACTCCTGGACCGGGTTCACCTTCAAGTACTGGGGCTCGCAGCTCTTCGCCATCCCCGGCCTGACTACCGCGATGGAGCACTCGATCCTGGTGGCAGTCGTCGCCACGATCGGGGCAACGGTCCTCGGAACGCTGATCGGCCTGGCACTCGGCAAGTACAAGTTCCGCGGTCAGGGCCTGAGCAACCTGGTGCAGTTCGCTTGCATCGCCGCACCCGAAGTGGTGCTCGGGTCCTCGCTGGCGACATTCTTCCTGCAGCTGCGCATCCAAGAGGGCGCGTTCACCGTCATCGCGGCGCACATCATGTTCTGCGTCTCATTCGTCGCAATCACCGTGCGGGCGAGGGTCGTCGGCCTCGACCCCGCGGTGGAGGAGGCGGCCAAGGACCTTGGCGCCGGGCCGTGGGAGACCTTCCGGCTGGTCACCCTGCCGATGATCATGCCTGGTGTGATCGCGGGCGCCCTGCTGGCCTTCGCGCTGTCGATCGACGACTTCATCACCACCGAGTTCACCTCCGGGTCGTTCATGACCTACCCGCTGTGGATCTGGTCGGTCAGCCGCCAGGGCTTGCCGCCGCAGGTGAACGTGATGGGCTCGATCGTCTTCGCGGTCGGCGTCATCTTCGCCATCGTCAACTCAGTGGTCTCTCGCCGCCGCGGCGCCTGAGGTCGCGCTGCGGGCAGGGCCCCACCGCTGGGGTCCGCCCGCGCCGGCGGTCAGTCTTCTTCACGAGGGTCCGGCGGTCCGGCGGGCCAGAGGCTGTCCAGGTTGACCACGATCGCCTGCTGGCTGCTGCGGGCGATCACCACCACCGCCTCCTCCGCGCCCGGGTTCTCCTCGCGGTGCGGCACGTAAGGCGGGACGAAAATGTAGTCGCCCGGCTTGGCCTCCAGCCGGATCTCCTGCTCGCCCTCGGCGAAGACGAACGCCGGGGTTCCAGACACCACGTAGATGGCCGTCTCCGACTCGCCATGGTGGTGGTTGCCGGATTTCGCTCCGGGGGCGACATGCGTCTGGCCCATCCACAGCTTTTCCGCGCCCACGCTCTTGCCGGAGATCGCCTCCCGCCGGGTCATCCCCGAGGTCTGCCCGGTGTCGCCGGTCAGCTCGCCGGCCCGGATCTGGCTCAGCGGCCGGTGCCAGTGGTCTTCGCTCATCGCGCTCCCATCACTCTCATTACGAGCCGGTCCAGCAGCGGGCTGGTGGCGCTATTGGTCGAAGAGGGCGCTGACCGACTCGCCGCCGTGGGTCCGCCTGATCGCCTCCGCGAGGGCCGGGGCGATGGACAGCACTGTCAGCTTGGGATGCGTCATCTGAATGGGCACGGTGTTTGTGCTGACGATCTCGGAAACATCTTCCGCGGCGGCGAGCTTCTCCAGCGCGCCGTCAGCGAACAGGCCGTGCGTGCACGCCACGGCGATCGACCGTGGCTCCTGGCGGCGCAGCACCGACAGCAGCTCGATCACCGTCGTGCCACGGGCGATCTCGTCGTCCACGACGATCACGTCACGGTCGGCAACCTCGCCGATGATCGAGGAGATCGATACCTTCGAGTCACTGAACCGCTCCTTCGCGCCGGCCGCGACCGGCAGTCCGAGCCGCCGCGCGAAGTGCGCCGCTGACTTGGCGTACCCGAGGTCGGGGGACAGCACCACCGCGCGGGACAGATCGCGCTGCTTGAAGTGGGCAGCCAGCTCACGCAGCGCGTGCAGATGGTCCACCGGGACGGAGAAGAACCCGTGTACCTCGGGCGAGTGCAGCGTCATCGTCAGGACCCGGTTGACGCCGGCGGTGACAAGCAAGTCGGCGACTAGCCGGCCGCCGATCGAGATACGGGGGGCGTCCTTCTTGTCCGAACGCGCGTACGCGTAGTGCGACATCACGGCGGTCACCCGGGCGGCCGAGGCGCCGCGCGCCGCGTCGGCCATCAGCAGCAGCTCGACCAGGTTCTCCTGCACTGGCGGCACAAGCGGCTGGATCAGGTACACGTCGCGTTCCCGGCAGTTGGCCTGCAGCTGCACTTCGAGGCAGTCATTGGCGAACCGGGTGACCCGAGTCGGGCTGCGCGGCACGTTCAGGTACGCACAGATTTCGTCGGCAAGCGCCGGGTGCGCGCTCCCCCCGAAGATCACGATCTCGGCGTCCACGCGATCACCTTGCCCTCGTGAGCCCGTGTTCGTGAAGCTGCATAGCACCACCTTGGCATATCCGCCACCGCACCGCTCCGGGCGCCCGCCAGGCGCGATACCCTCAATGTCATGGAAACCCCCGCTTCCACGCCAGCGGACGCCGCAAGGGTGGGCACGACGCAGGCGACCGATGACCCCGCGGCCGGATCGGCCGCCACGGCGGGGACGGCCGACGCTGCGGCCCAGGCGCCCGCAGGGCCAGTATGGCGCTTCTTGATCGAGCCCAGATGGCTGGGGTGGCACCTGCTCGTCGTCCTAGCGTTCTGGGGGATGCTGTGGCTCGGCGACTGGCAGTTCCACCGTGCCATGTCGGGCAACGGCCTCAGCTGGGCATACACATTCGAGTGGCCGCTGTTCGCCGGGTTCGCCGTGGTCTTCTGGGCGCGGACGATCCGCGACGAGTTCCGGCTGCGCGGCGGCATCTCCCCGGTTGACGAGTCGGAGGCCGGGCCCGTGCTGCCCGAGGGCATTGGCGTGCACGCGATCGAGCGACCGGCCGACGACGCGGACGACGGGGAGCTGGCCCGCTACAACGCCTACCTCGAGCGCCTGAACGCCGAGGTCAAGGGCACAGGCAACCGGTTCTTCCGGTAGCGCCATCGAGACATTCCGGGCAGACAGGAAGGATCAGGCCACATGCGCTCAGCCGTACTGCGGTACCGGGTCATGGCCTATATAACCGGCGTCCTGATCATCGTGGTGTGCTTCGTCGGCATCCCGCTCCAGGTCGCCGCGAACAACGCGTTCATCGTCAACGACATCGGCACCGTGCACGGTTTCCTCTACATTATCTACATCATCTGCGCCTACATGCTGTCGCAGAAGCTCGGGATGAAAACGCTGTCCTGGCAGACGATCCTGCTGCTGCTCGCGGGCACGATCCCGGTAATGACGTTCTTCGTCGAGCGCTGGATGATGCGGACCTACATCAACCCCGCGCTGGCCGCGGCCGATTCGTCGGCCAGCTCGCAGCAGCCCGTGGGCCGGTGACCGGGCACCAGCACTACTTCGACGCCCACCCTCAGGCAGCACACCGCCCCGGCCGGATCCGGGTCGTGCTGCCGGACGTCTACCTCGAGCTCGACACCGACTCCGGAATGTTCTCCCCCGGCCGCCTCGACCCGGGCACCCGGTTCCTGCTCGAAGAGGCACCCCGCCCCCCGTCCGACGGTAACCTGCTCGACCTCGGCTGCGGCTACGGCCCGATCGCCTGCACGCTCGCGGCCCGCTCCCCCGGCGCCACGGTCTGGGCGGTCGACGTGAACACGCGCGCACTGGCGCTGTGCGCGGCGAACGCCTCGCGAGCCGGGCTGCCCAATGTCCGGGCGGTGACGCCAGACGAGAAGTCTCTCCCGGCGTCGTTCACCGGGATCTGGTCCAACCCGCCGGTCCGGATCGGTAAGAACGCGCTGCACGAGCTGCTACGGCACTGGCTCGCCCGGCTCGCGCCCCGGGCGGGCGCGACCATCGTGATGGGCCGCAATCTCGGCGCCGACTCACTGCACGGCTGGCTCGAAAAAGAAGAAGGCTGGCAGGTGCGGCGCCTGGCCGCCCGCAGCGGCTACCGTCTGCTGGGAATCTCTTCAGTCAACATAGAACGAACCGAGGTGACTCCCGATGGCCAGTGACGGTACCAGCGCGGGCCGGACGCCGGGGGGCGCGGAGCGTCCCCCCAGCCAGGGGGATATGGGGGGCGGGAAGCCCCCGACACGCGGAGGGGTCACCGGAGGGGTCGTCCCCGCAGGGGCGAACATAGCACGACAGCTGCGTCCGACCGACGTCAAGCGGCTCAACAGGGAGTGGCGACGCCGGACCGAGAGCCGGCTGGCGCTGCTGCTCGACTCGGTGAGCCAGCCGTTCAACGTCGGCTCGATCGTGCGAACCGCTGCCGCATTCGGCGTGGAGTCCGTGTGGCTTTGCGGTAACACCCCGGACCTCGACATCCCCGCCGTCGGCAAGACCGCGCTGGGAACCGACCGGTTCCTGTCGGCCTACCGCGAGCCGTCGCCCGCCGCCGCGGCCAAGGCCGCGGCCGAAGACGGCTTCCGCGTCGTCGCCGTCGAACTGGCCTCGGGCGCGGCGCCGTTGTTCGAGGCACCGCTGGACGGCGACATCTGCCTTGCTATCGGCAACGAGGACCACGGCTGCTCCCCCGCGCTGCTGTCCGCCGTCCACGCGGTCACCTACATCCCCCAGGTAGGCCGCGTCGGCTCACTGAACGTCGCCGTTGCCGCTGCGATCGCCCTCGCCGAAGCCCGCCGCCGCGAATGGACCGCGCCGGAGCTCTAGCCTCAGCCAGTCCCACGCCAGCGCAGCCCACGCCCGCGCAGCCCCACGCCCGCGCAACCCGGACGCCCGCGCAGCCCGGACGCCCGTGCAACTCCGCAACCTTGCGCAGCGTCGCCCGCATAGCGTTTCTTACTGTTATCTTGTCAGACGGGCAGCGCTGATGATTTGACCCGAATATCCGGTCAAGATCTCCCGTTAACGCAGCGCGAGGCGCTTCTTGCTGTTATCTGCGATCCGCGATCTTCTTCTTTTTCTCGCTGACGTGTGTCAGATAGCCCGCGTTCACCGGATGTGGCAGGCCAGGGGCGATAATCAAGGCCGTGGCAGCTCCTTACCTGGACCATCCACGGCCGGTCGCCTTCGCGCACCGTGGCGGGGCGGGACACAATCCGGAAAACACCTGGGCCGCCTTCGAGTACGCCGCGAAGCTGGGCTACGCCTACCTAGAGACCGACGCGCGGTCAACTGCCGACGGCAAGCTGATCGCCTTCCATGACGCTGGGCTCGACCGGGTCACCGACCGGACCGGGCAGGTGAGCAGGCTCACATGGAAAGAGGTCTCGGTCGCGCGGGTCAACGGCACAGAGGAGATCCCGCTGCTCGAGGATCTGCTCGGCACCTTCCCCGGGCTGCGGTTCAATATCGACCTCAAGGACGCCGGCACGGTTGAGCCGCTCAACGGCGTGCTGCGGCGCACGGGGGCCTGGGAGCGGATCTGCGTGACCTCGTTCTCCGGCGTCCGGCTGCTTGCCGCGCAGGCTTCTCTTGACCATCCGGTCTGCCTGGCGGCCACCCCGGCCTCGTTTGCCGCCATCCGCTACCTCGGCCACCCCGGCAAGGCGATGGCGCGGCGGCTCGCCAGGTCCGGCGTGCAGTGCGCCCAGGTGCCACGGCAGATCGCCACTAGGGCCTTCATCCGGCGCGCCCATGAGGTGGGCCTGGACGTGCACGTCTGGACGCTGAACAGCCGCGAGGATATCGAGCACGCCCTCGATCTCGGCGCGGACGGCGTGATGACGGACGAGGTGGTCCTGCTGCGTGACATCCTCAGCGAGCGCGGCCAGTGGAACCCGCGGGTGCCCGTGTAGCTAACTAACACCGTGTAGCGAACCAGGCCTGACCGGGCCGACAGGCGGAAACACCCCCGAAATGGGGTTGGACTTCTCTGGTGCCGGGAATCTTGTCCGGGTATCCAGTGTTGCCGATAGAGATCGCCAACCGCCTGGGAGGCAGCAAGTAATGGCCGAACGCGCACTTCGCGGAACCCGGCTCGGCGCCACGAGCTACGAAAACGACCGGAACACAGACCTGGCACCGCGCCAGGAGGTTCCGTTTGACTGCCCTAACGGACACCATTTTAGCGTGCCCTTCGCCGCTGAGGCGGAGCTACCCCCCGTGTGGGAGTGCCGTGTCTGCGGTGCTCTGGCGAACGCTAGCACGGGCGACTCTCCGTCGCCCAAGAAGGTGAAGCCGCCGCGCAGCCACTGGGACATGCTCATGGAACGCCGGACGGTCGAGGACCTGGAGGCTGTACTCGCCGAGCGCCTCGAGGTCATCAGGGAACGCCGCGCCGCCGACGCCCGCGCCATCGCCGACGTGACGAACCACATTCAGCAGCGGCGATCCGCGTAGCTCTGTTATTTGCGGGGGGACGACCCCTGCACCCCCTGATCATGGGGGGACGCTGTCCCCCCATATCCCCCTGCGGGAGGCACCGCGTAGGACGCGGAGCCTCCGCGTTCTGTGGCTGAGGTTAGGGATCTGGGTGCTGTCGCAGGCGCTGCGAAGCCCGCAGCGCCTTTTTGTTGCGCTGTAACAGGCGCTGCGGAGCTCGCGGCACTCCTTAGAACGCCAGGCGCCTGTTGACAGGGCCTGTTACCTGCGGACGGTGGCGGCGCTGTGGCCGTGCAGGCGGGCGGAGATGCCCCACTGGGCTACTCGGGTGAA
>Ga0123356_10001197_pt1 | contig 28750 bp, 29 predicted proteins | sample TergutEmb28metaG_2_FD_92546 | JGI IMG/M metagenome (GOLD analysis project Ga0123356, IMG submission 92546) | Embiratermes neotenicus P3 segment gut microbial communities from Petit-Saut dam, French Guiana - Emb289 P3 | ecosystem: Host-associated > Arthropoda: Insects > Digestive system > Gut ...
CCCTTGGTGGCCCAGGCGACGTGCATGGCCGGTGCCAGGAGCGGTGCCAGCTCGGTGAGGAGCGAGCGCAGTGCCTGGCTCGGCACCACGATGAGTACGTCGCGGGCGCCGGCGAGCGCTGTGGGCAGATCGGGCTCGATCTGCAGGGACTCGGGAAAGCCGGCGCTCGGCAGATAGTGCTCGTTACGTCGGCTGACCGCCATTCGGGCGAGCTGCGCGCGGTCGCGGCCCCACAGCCGCACCGGACGGCCGCCGCGCGCGAACTGGATGGCGAGTGCCGTACCCCAAGAGCCCGCGCCGAGCACGGCGAGCGGTACGCTACCCGAAGGCCGCGCGCTCATGGCCGCAACACCCGCGAAGCCGCGTCCCTCGCCTGAGGCGACGGCCTCAGTTGGTGACGGTCGGCTGCGCCTGGTTGGCGGCGTACAGCGCCTCGAAGTTCACCGGCGGCAGCAGGAACTGGGGAAAGCCCCCCTGGCTCACCAGCTGCGAAACGGCAGCGCGCGCGTAGGGGAACAGCACTCCCGGACACACCGTGCTGATCGCGCGCTTCAGCTCGTCCTCACCCAGATTGCGCATGATGAACAGTCCCGCCTGCTTCACCTCGACCAGGAAGATCGTCACCTCGCCGAGCTTGGCGGAAGCGGTGACGGTGAGCACCACCTCACGTACGTCCGGCCCCAGCGCGGTGGAGTTGGTCTGCAGGTCGAGGTTGATCTGCGGATTCCAGGTGCCGTCGAGACGCGGTCCGTTGGGAGACTCGTACGAGCAGTCCTTCAGGTAGATGTTCTGCAGCGCGATCACGGCGCCGCTATCGGGCAGCGTTGGGGAAACCGGCATGTCGCCGGTTGTTTCGTTGTCCATTGTGCTAAAGGCTCCGGTTATTTCAACAGGGGATCCAGGCGTCCGGCCTCATCGAGTGCCTGCAGCTCGTCACAGCCGCCGACGTGGCTCTCGCCGATAAAAATCTGGGGCACGGTGTCGCGGCCGCTGCGGGCCCGCATCTCGCCGCGCGCCCCGGGCACCGCTTCGACATCGATCTCCTCCACCGCCACACCCTTGCCGGTGAGAAGGCTGCGCGCGCGTGCGCAGTACGGACACCATCCCGCAACATACATCACGACCTTGCGCATGCTCATGGGTTTTTCAGGCCGTGACGCTCAGGCGCGCGTCACGGGGAGGTTGTCCGCGCGCCACGCGGCGAGCCCGCCGCGCAGCGCGAAAACGCGGGTGAAGCCCTGAGCCGCGAGCTGGCGTACCGCCGCCGCCCCGAGCGAGCCGCTGTCGTCGTACACCACCACTGCCTTTTCCTTATGCTTCTTCAGCGTGTCGGCGGCTTTGAGGATCTGCTCGCTGCTCATCTGCCGGGCCCCGGCCAGGTGGCCGGCCTGGTACTGCTCCTGCGGGCGCAGATCCAGGACCAGCGCCCCGTGGTTCATCAGGCGGATCAGCTCCTGGGGCGACACCGACATCAGGCTTTCCGAGCGCGTGCGCATCTCGTATACAGCGATGACGGCCACCAGCGCGAGCGTTGCGGAAGCGAGCCAGGGGTGGTGGCTGACGTATTCGAGGATGCGGTCCATGGGAAAGCCGGACATGCCGGGGGCGCAAAAGGGCGCGCATTATAGCGCTGCGTCGCTTTTCGGCACGCCGCAGCCTCGTCGGCCGCGACGTCCGCCGCTGCCGTGGCTGGCCGGGGCGTTTTTGCTCGCCATCACGCGCGTCGGCCTCCTGCCGGGCGCGCCGGCCCACCCGGAGGCCGACGCCCGCAAGGCCGAAGAGCAGCTGGAGGCCGTCAAGTCCGAGATCGAGCGGGTGACGCGCGAGGTGAGCGCCGAGCAGGTGGAGCGCGACCGCCTCACGCGCGAGCTGCGCAGCGCGGAGCTCTCGGTAGGCAAGGCGCGCGAGCGCTTGAGCGATGTACGGCGGGAGCGGGCCGAGGGCGCCGCGCGGCGCACCGCGTTGGCGAGCGAGAAGCGCAGCCGCGAAGCGGAACTCGACCAGAATCGGGTGGCGCTCGCAGGACAGCTGCGCGCCGCCTATCTGATCGGGCGCCAGGAGCCGCTGAAGCTGCTGCTCAACCAGAAGGACCCGGAGCTGGCCGGGCGGATGTTTGCCTACTACAGTTACTTCGGGCACGCCCGGGCGGGGCAGATCCGCCTCATCGAGGAGGACGTCCAGCGCCTGGCCGAGCTCGACGGCGAGCTCGCGGCTGCGGACGAGAAGCTCGCGGAGCTGGAAAAGCAGCAGCGCGCGCAGCTTGCGGTCTTCGAGCAGGCGCGCGAGCGGCGCAGCCAAGTGCTCGCGAACCTCGAGGCGCAGTCACACACCCGCGCCCAGAATCTCGAGCGCCTGCGCACCCAGCAGACGGGGCTCGAGAAGCTGGTGCGCGAGTTGCGGGCCGCCATGGAGCGTTTTCCAGTCGCAGGCAACGACGCGTTCACGCGTCTGCGCGGCAAGCTGGCCTGGCCGGTGAGCGGGCATCTGCTGGCGCGCTTCGGGGACGCACGCGCCGGGGGGGTGCACTGGGACGGTGTCCTGGTCGCGACCGAGCGCGGCGCCCCGGTGAAAGCCGTGTGCCAGGGGCGCGTCATCTATGCGGACTGGCTCCCGGGCCTGGGGCTGCTCGCCATCGTGGACCACGGTGACGGGTACCTCAGTCTCTACGGGCACAACGAGCGGCTCTACAAGGCAGCCGGTGAGCAGGTGGCCGCCGGTGACACCATCGCGGCCGCCGGTGATAGCGGCGGCAGTCCCCGCCCGGAGCTGTATTTCGAGATCCGCAAGGGCGGCAAGCCGGTCGATCCGCGGCCCTGGTTCAAGGCGGCCGACCCGTAGTCGGACCGTCGGACCGGCCGAAATCGCAGGAAGCCATTTCGGCGGACATCAGCTTCGCTGCCAGATCAATGACTTGCAGAGGGAGGCGGCGTAGGAGGCGCGCAGATAGTTCCCAAATCGAGCAATGCGCATGAGCAATGCGCATTGCCGGCAGAGGACGATGTTGCGGATGGTCAGGCGCACGAGCGTGCCAGTTGGGTGGCGACTGTGCCTGAGGCTTTGCCATCGGCAGCGGCGAACCCGCAGGGGTGGCGACCCGAGTCAGGCTTGCCTTGCGTCCGGGGTTTGCCGGATGCCTTAATAAGGGTACTCAAGCATGTCTACTCGCTCACGCACGCTGATCGTCCTGCTGACAGGGATCGTTCTGGGGTTCTGCGGCGCCCTGGCGCGCGGCGTCCTCGCCGACCGTCCGCTCGAGGCTCCGCGGGGGAGCGATTACGCGCGTGTCGAGGGCCACGCCCTGCCGTGGCAAGAGGCGAGCCTGTTCGCCGAGGTGTACGAGCGCATCAAGAGCGAGTACGTCGACGAGGTGGACGATCACACGCTGATGGAGAAAGCGGTCCGCGGCATGGTGGCCGCGCTCGATCCGCACTCGGCGTACCTCGACAACGAGGAGTTCGATGAGATCCGTCTGTCGACCATGGGCTCCTACCCCGGTGTCGGGATAGAGGTGGTGGCCGACAACGGCGTGGTGAAGATCCTGCGTCCCATCGAGGGCTCCCCCGCACACCAGGCGGGGCTCCTTGCCGGGGATGAGATTGTCAGAATCGACGGCACTGACATCGGCGCTGACCTTGCGGGAGCCATCGCACGCATGCGTGGCACTTCGGGCAGCCTCGTCACCCTTGCCGTCCGGCGCGCAGGCGCGCCGGACCTCCTCGAGTACGCCCTGCGGCGCGCGCAGGTCGAGGTCCACAGCGTCGCCCAGCAGATGCTCGAGCCTGGGTACGGGTACGTACGGATCACGAGCTTCAGTGAAACCACGGCGCAGGACGTCAGTCAGGCGATTGCGCGCCTGAAGCGCGAGAACCATGCCGTTCTCAAGGGTTTATTGCTCGATTTGAGAAACAATCCTGGCGGCGTGCTCGAAGCCGGTGTGGCCGTCGCCGATGACTTCCTCGACTCCGGGGTGATCGTGACAGGCGACGGCCGCACGCCCGAGGCGCGCTTCCGCATGGACGCGACCCCCGGGGACCTGATCGATGGCGCCCCGCTGGTGGTGCTGGTCAACGGCGGCTCCGCGTCCGCCTCCGAGATCGTCGCGGGAGCGCTCAAGGATCACGCTCGCGCTCTGCTCGTCGGGCGGCGGACCTACGGCAAGGGCTCGGTGCAGACCGTGGTGCCGCTCTCGCACGGGGGCGCAGTCAAGCTCACGACTTCACGTTACTTCACGCCCTCGGGGGCCTCGATCCACGGCAGGGGTATCGTACCGGACATTCTCGAGGACGGGCCCGGGGAGGCGCCGGTGGAGCTGCTGACCGGCAAGCGCGTGGCACCGCTCGCGCAGCGCGATGAGGACGTACGCATTGCGCTCGATGCGCTCAAGAGCCGCGTCGGTGTGACCCGCGCCCCCGCGATGCCCGTGACCCGGGCACTGCCCTGAAGCATGCTGCCGGGCGATGTTGGCGTGGCTCATCGACCTGGTTCTGCATCTCGATCGCCACCTGGTTGAGCTTCTCACCCGCGTTGACCTCTGGATCTACCCGATTCTGTTCGCTGTGATCTTCGCCGAGACCGGCCTGGTGGTAACGCCGTTCCTGCCCGGCGACTCGCTGCTGTTCGCCGTGGGGGCGCTCGCGGCCGTGGATACCAGCGGGACGCTGCGGGCGCCGCTGGCGAGCCTCGTCCTCGGGGTCGCAGCCGTGCTTGGCAACATGGTCAACTACAGCATCGGTCGGGCAATCGGTCCGCCGGCGTTCTCCGGGCGCTACCGTCTGCTGAAAGTCGAGTACCTGCACCGCACCGAGGAGTTTTTCCGCCGCCACGGCGGCATGGCCATCTTCCTGTCGCGCTTCATGCCCATCATCCGCACCTGCGCGCCGTTCGTCGCGGGCATCGGGCGCATGCCCTACACGCGCTTTCTGGCCTATAACCTGGGTGGAGGTTTCGCGTGGGTGCTGCTGTTTGTCTGGGGTGGTTACCTGTTCGGCAATATCCCGCTCGTGAAGCAGCACTTCGGGCTGGTGACGCTGCTCATCGTCGCGGTGTCGGTGTTGCCGCTCCTCGGCACGCTGCTGCGCCGGCCGGCGCGCTCGGCCTGAACGCGCCAGCCTGAGCGGCGGCTGTGCATGATGCGCCTCGCCTCGAGCCCCCTCGGGTGTGCCGGCCGCGCCGGAGTGGGATACTCGGTACCGGCAGCTGCGCACCAGCTGGCAGCCGGCCATGACCTAAGCTGAAGGTCTTCTGGAAAAACAAACCCGACGAGGAGCACCTCCATGATGGGATTTCTGCTGCGCGCGGTGATCACCGCCATCGGCCTGTGGCTGGCGAGCGTTTGGGTTCCGGCCGTGCACATCGACAACCTCGGCACGCTGTGCCTCGCGGCACTGCTGCTCGGCGTGGTCAACGCCTTCGTTCGCCCGATCGCCTTCATCCTCACGCTGCCGATCACCATCCTCACCCTCGGGCTGTTCCTGCTGGTGTTGAACACCGTGATGGTCTGGCTCGTGGCGCGGATACTGCCGGGTTTTCACGCACCCTGGTTCATGCCGGCGTTCCTTACTTCGGTCATCGTGTGGCTCGTGAGCTGGGTCGCCTCGTGGTTCATTGGCCACCGCGGCTTCGAGCGTTACGCGCGGCGCGTATAGATCATGGGAAAAGTCCGACAGGCTGACTGATTGACGGCGACGGCCGCGTACGACTACGTCATTGTCGGTGCGGGCTCCGCCGGCTGCGTGCTTGCCAACCGCCTCTCTGCCGCGCCCGAGCGGCGCGTGCTGCTGCTCGAGGCCGGCGGGCCCGACCGTCAGCCGGCGGTGCACATGCCGGCGGGACTGGCGCTGCTCGCCCGCAGGCGCGACATCAACTGGCGCTACCGCACGGAGCCCGAGCCCGAGCTCGGCGCGCGGCGCCTGTATTGGCCGCGCGGACGACTGCTGGGCGGGAGCAGCTCGATCAACGCGATGTGCTACATCCGCGGTCACCCGCAGGACTACGATGAGTGGGCGGCCGCGACGATACCCGCGTGGAGTTACGCGGGCGTGCTGCCGTACTTCCTCAGGTGTGAGGACCACCACGGCGGCGCCAGCGCCTACCACGGCAGCGGCGGCCCGCTGGCGGTCGAGGCCCTCAGGTTCCGCAATCCGTTGAGCGGGGTGTTCGTCGAGGCGGGCGTCACCGCGGGACTGCCGCGCAACGTCGACTTCAACGGGCCACGCCAGGAGGGCGTGGGGTTCTACGAGGTCACGCAGCGCAATGGCCGTCGCTGCAGCGCCGCGACCGCGTACCTGAGGCCCGCCCGTGCACGACGCAACCTCACCGTGCGTACCCGTGCGCTGGTGACGCGTATCCTGTTCGCGGGCTCGCGCGCGGTGGGGGTGGAGTACCGTGAGGGTGGCGCGCTCGCTCAGGTGCGCGCCGAGCGCGAGGTGCTGGTGTCCGCCGGAGTCGTCGGCTCGCCGCAACTGCTGCTGCTCTCCGGCATCGGTCCCGCGCAGGACCTCGAGGCACTCGGCATAGCCGTGAACGCCAACCGCGCCGAGGTCGGCCACAACCTGCAGGATCACCTCGACTTCTGCACCGTCAACCGCTGCAGCCAGCCGCTCACCTACGACTTCACGCGGACGCAGATGCTGATGGTGGCACTGCGCTACTTTCTCACGCACTCGGGACCTGGTGTGAGCAATGTCGCTGAGGCGGGCGCCTTCGTGCGCACCGCGTTGGCCCCGGACGCGCGTCCCGACGTGCAGCTGCACTTCGTGCCAGCGCAGCTCGACGATCACGGGCGCAATCGTCTTCCCGGCCACGGGTTCACCGTGCACGCCTGCGTGCTGCGACCGGCGAGCCGCGGTGTCATCACGCTGCGCTCGAGCCGGCCGGACGAGCGCCCACGCATCGAGGCGCGCTATCTGAGTCAGCCCGGTGACCTGGAGGTGCTGCTGGAAGGCATGCGGCTGTCGCGCGAAATCATCGCGGCATCCCCGTTTGCGCCCTTTCGCGGCGCGGAGGTCTTTCCGGGTGAGGGGCTGCGGACGCCTGCGGAGCTCACGGCGGTCGTGCGGCGCAAGGCGGAGACGATCTATCACCCGGTGGGGAGCTGTCGGATGGGCCGCGACGAGGCCGCCGTGGTCGACAGCGAGCTCAGGGTGCGCGGCGTCGAGGGGCTGCGGGTCGTGGATGCCTCAGTCATGCCGCGCCTCATCGGCGGCAATACCAACGCACCCACCCTGATGATTGCGGAGAAGGCCGCGGAGCTCCTAACCCTGACCCGCGCGTCCTGACGTGCCGTTGCGCGCGCCGCCGGGTGCGAGCGAGCGCTCTACCCAACGGTAGAGCGCGTAGATCACGAGCGCGAAGGCAATGCCGGCAAGCCACTCCGACGCCGTATTGAACGAGTCTCCCACCACGCCGATGGGAAACGGATTACCGGTGAAAGCCACCGCCGCCGTGAAGATCACCGCGAGCACGCTCTCGCCCACGATCAGACCGGAGGCCACCAGCACGCCCAGCTGTTTCGTGGCCTCGGGTCTTGAGGTTCGCTCGGCCCGCCTGTCGAACCACCAACCCACCAGCGAGCCCACGGTGACCATGAGCGTCGCTGCGGTCGGCAGATAGATGCCGAGGCCTACCGCGAGCGGCGGCAGGCGCATGGACCGGGTGGCTTTCGAGAGCGCCCAGTCGGCCGCGATGATGCAGACCCCGATGAGGGCGCCCCAACCCATCAGGCGCCATTTCTCCGGGTCGTTCTGGATCACCGCCTGGCCGAGCGCAGAGATGAGCCCTGCCTGGGGTGCGGGGAGGGCGTGGGCCGTGGCGCCGGGGGCGCCGGCAAAACCGTACGCCTTGTTGACGAGGTCCAGCACCGGCGGGATCACCAGCGCGCTGACGATGACGCCGAACACCAGCGACCACTGCTGTTTCGAGGGCGTGGATCCGACCAGCTGGCCGGTTTTGAGGTCCTGCAGGTTGTTGTTGGCGATGGCCGCTACGCAGAAGACGACGGCCGTGACGAACAGCGCATAGGCCACCAGCGCCTTGCCCAGTTCCGCAGGGAGCGAGGACTTCACGGTCACCACCAGGAACAGCGCCGTGGTAGCCACCACCAGGATGCCGATCCCGGAGAGCGGGCTGTTGGAGGCGCCGATCAGCCCCGCCATATAGCCGCAAACCGTCGATACCAGAAAGCCAATGACCACCACGATGAAAATGCCGCCGATCGTGAGAAGCAGCGCATGCTGGCCGAGGCCCGCGCTGGTTGCGAAGTTCCACAACAGCCAGCAGATGGGCACGATGCAGAGCAACGACACGAGGCCCACCCGATCGACCGGAATATCGTGCTCGGTGCGCGCCAGCGTGTCGCCCTTGCCCTCCTTGCGTGCCCGGGAGGAAGCGATGGCGGCTTGCAGGCCACCGATCACCGGCTTCACGAGCTTCATGAGTGTCCAGATGGCGGACACGGCAATGGCGCCCGCGCCCACGTAGCGCACATAGTGGCTCCACGTGGTGCCCGCCAACTCCGCCGCATCGCCGGCGGCGGGATGCAGTCCGCTGAAGTGGGGCACGCCCCAGGCCCAGCCGATGAGGGCGCCGACGAACATGGCGAGACCTACGGAGACGCCCACCAGGTGGCCAATGCCGAAGAGCGCCATGGAGAGCTGGAAGTCGAAGCCGCTGACCGGTGACAGCCGGTTGCTGCCGAGGCGGAAGTTGTGGGCCACGTCCCCGAGGAACAGCCGCATCTGCACCAACACCAGGAACAGCGCGGAGACCAGCGAGCCCACCAACACCGCTTTCAGACCCTTGCCACCGGACTCCACCGACTCCTGGTCCGCGACGTCGCCGGAGCCGACCTTGATGCACTCCGCACAGGCAGTGCCCTCGGGATACGGCAGATCCGACTGCGTCACCAGCGCGCGGCGCAGGGGAATGGAATACATGACGCCGAGGATGCCGCCGGTTGCGCAAATGGCCACCGACTGCCAGTAGGGGAAGCCGCTCCACCAGCCGATCATGATGAATCCGGGCAGCACGAAAATGATGGAGGAGAGCGTGCCGGCGGTCGAGGCCACCGTCTGCACGATGTTGTTCTCCTGAGCCGTGGCGTGGCCGAGCCAGCGCAACAGCGCCATGGACAGCACCACCGCCGGGATGGAGGTGGAGAAGGTAAGCCCCGCCTTGAGCCCGAAATAGACGTTGGCCGCCGTGAACACCACCGTCAGCACCGCGCCCAGGACCAGTGCGCGCGGCGTCAGCTCAGTCTCCGAGCGCACGCCGCTCTTCATCAGATCAGTCGCCGACCGCGATTCGGTACCCATAGATTCGTTTTTTCCAGGCCGTAGCGGCGCCGGCACCCCCGCGCCACGTGCATAGTCGCAGACCTGGCCACGGCGTCGCCAGCAGTTCATCTGCCTTCGTTGCCGCCGGCAAAAGGCGCGACTCTTGCCGGCTGCGCGGTACCATGCCGGACGGGATGCATGTCCGACGAGCGGCTAGCGCCTGGCGCGCAGCGCCTCCTCGAGCGCCGCGGTCAGCGGCTTCAGGAAGAAGGATTCTTCCGGCATGAGATGCGCCGCGATGCCGCGGCGCTGCAGCGCCCCGGCCACCACCGGTCCCACCGCCGCGACCAGGGTGCGTGCGAGCGCTGCGCGGACCGTGTCCGCGGGCGCCGCTGCAAACAGCCGCTCGACCTGGGGCGTGCTGGTGAAGGCGATGGCGTCCACCTCGCCGGCCGCGAGCCGCTTGAGCAGGCCCTGCACCGTCTGATCGTCGGCGGCGTCCGCGTAGATGTAGGGCGCCACGGTCTGCACCGTCGCGCCGGCGCGTTCCAGGAAGCCGAGCAGTGGCCGGTTGGGCTCGGTCCCGTAGAGCTGCACGGCCACGCGCCGCCCTGCGAGCGGCTCAGCCGACAGGCCGGCGATGATGCCAGCGGTCGTCGGTGGCTCGGGAGCCAGGTCGGGCTTCAGGCCGAGCTCACGCAGCGCGCGGGCGGGTTTAGGTCCACGGGTGATCTTGCGCACGCGCGCGAGAGCGGCGAGGAAGGTGTCGCGGAGCGCCGGCTCGTGGCGCGCAATGCAGTCGAGGACACGACGCAGGCCCTCACCGGTGGTGAGGATCAGGTCATCAGGCGGTTGCGCGGCGAAAGCGCGGGCGAAGGCCAGCACGGGCGCCGGGTCGGGGGCGTCGCGGATGGCGACCAGCGGACAGCGAAGCACGCTGGCGCCGCGCCGCTCGAGCAGGCCGGCAAACACCTCCAGTTCGCGCGTCTCGGGCACGGCGACGGTACGGCCCGCGAGCGGCTGTGCACCCATAGCCCGGCCATCTTAGCGCGGCCGCGGTATGCTTCGCCTGAGCATCGGCCCGCGGGGCGCGCCGAACAGGAACAACCAACCATGCTCAAGATACTCATCGGTTTCCTGATCGCAGTCGTCCTCGGGTTCATCGGCTTCACCTGGTTGACGCTGCACTGGTCGTATTCTTCCGGCGAGCGCGCCGGCTTCGTGCAGAAGTTTTCCCGCAAGGGCTGGATCTGCAAGACCTGGGAGGGCGAGATGGCCCTCGTGACGCTGCCGGGTACGATGGCGGAGAAGTTCCTGTTCACGGTGCGCGACGATGCGGTCGCCAGAAAACTCAACGACAACATCGGCAAGCGCATGACGGTGCACTACGAGCAGCGCAAGTGGATCCCCAGCTCGTGCTTCGGGGACACGGAGTACTTCGTCACCGGTGTGCAGGTGTCACCGCAGCAGGGCCAGCCTTAATTGGATTGGCCGAAATCGGCAGGAAGCCATTTCAGCGGACATCAGCTTCAACGTACGCCGGCCATCAGGCGCTTCACGAACGGCGTCAACAGCAGCATCACCAGACCGGCAATGACGCCGTACCAGAAGATCCTGAGGAACAACGCCGGCAGCGACTCGAGGTGACTCGCGTCGTACTGCCCGGTGAGCTGACCGGCGAGGTTGCCACCCAGCGCCAGCGACAGGAACCAGACACCCATCGCCTGTCCGACGAACCGTGGCGGCGCCAGCTTGCTCATGTACGACAACCCCACGGGCGAGAGGCACAGCTCGCCGCAGGTGTGTAGGAAGTAGGTCAACACCAGCCACGTGGGCAGCACCAGCTGGCCGGCGAGCACGTGCTGCGCGGCGAAGTACATGACGAGGAACCCCACCCCCAGCAGTATGAGCGCCACGCCGAACTTGGCGGATGCCAGTGGATCGCGGCCGCGCTTGCCGAGCGCGATCCACAGCGCGGCGAACGCTCCCGCGAGGGTGATCACGAAGAACGGATTCACCGCCTGCAGCACGCCGGCGGGCATCTCCCAGCCAAAAATGTGCCGATTGGTGTAGCGCTCGGCGAACAGGTTGAAAGAGCCGCCCTGCTGGTAGTAACCGGCCCAGAAGGTGACCGAGGCGATGAACAGCGCCAGCATCACGAGTACGCGCCTGCGCTCCGCCCTGGAGAGTCCCGCGAAGAACAGCAGGTATACGAAGTACGCCAGCGCAAGCAGTCCGTAACCCCAGGAGGCGGAGCTCGCGAGCGCGGCCGCGTCGAGTCGCACGGTGCGGGTAAGGGCGAGTATCACCATCACGGCCACGGCCGCGAGGAATATGACGACCGGCGTCCACGAGCCCTGCCGCTCGTAGGACGGCTGCCGGCCCGCGGCGCCGAGGTAGTGGCGGGTCCAGAGGAACTGCGCCACCCCGAGCACCATGAACAGCGCGCACAGGGCGAATCCCGTGCGCCAGCCGAAGGCGGCGGCGGCGAGCGGCACGAAGAACGAGCCGATGACCGACCCGATATTGATGCCGATGTAGAAAATGGAGAAACCCGCGTCGCGCCGCGCGCCACCTTCCGGGTACAGCGATGCGACGATCGCGCTGACGTTGGGCTTCAGGAGCCCGACCCCCACGGCGTTCACCAGCAGGCCGAGAAAGAAGATCGCCTCGTGGCCGAGCGCCAGCAGCGTACTGCCGGCGGTGATCAGTATCCCGCCGGCGATCACCGCGCGTTGTGCGCCGAGCAGCCGGTCGGCGATCCAGCCACCGAACAGTCCCAGGAGGTACGTGCTGCCGAGGAACAGGCCGAAGATCGAGCCCGAGGTCTTGTCATCCAGCCCGAGGCCGCCCTGCGACACCGCGGCTACCATGAACAGGATCAGGATGGCCTGAATGCCATAGTAGGTGAAGCGCTCCCACATCTCCGTGAGGAACAGCGTGGCGAGGCCGCGCGGCTGACCGAAGAGGGTCCTGCCGGGCGTGGAAGCGGCGACGGAGGACTCGGCGAGCTCGTTCATCGTTGCTGGTTCATTGTCAGAAGGCCCCGGCTGGTTGATGGACCCGGGTGCGTGCGCCGCAGCGGCGGCGGCGCGAGTCTGTACCAGTCGCGCCCGCGCGCGCAAATGAGCAGGCCTGAACGAGCGCCTGCGCGGGGCGCTCAGCCCTCGCCGGTCTTGGCCTGCTGCTGCGCGTTCTGGCCGCGCGACAGGATGCGCGCCATGAGGATGCCGCCCTCGTAGAGCAGGTACATGGGTATGGCGAGCGAGCTCTGCGCGATCGCATCAGGCGGAGTGAGGAGTGCGGCAAGGATGAAAATGCCGATCAGCACGTAACCGCGGTTCTTCGTGAGCTTGTCGATCGGCACGATGCCCATCAGCACCAGCAGCACCACCGCCACCGGCACCTCGAACGCCAGTCCGAAGCAGAAGAACATGGTGAGCACGAAGTCCAGGTAGTTGTTGATGTCCGTCATCATCGCCACACCCTTCGGCGTCGTGCGCGCGAAGAACTCGAACATCACCGGAAACACGAAGTAATAGGCGAAGGCGATGCCGACGTAGAACAGCAGGATCGAGGAAATGAGCAGCGGCACCGCGAAGCGGCGCTCGTGGCGGTACAGGCCCGGTGCCACGAACGCCCACAGCTGATAGATGACGACGGGCATCGCGAGCATGAGAGCTGCGAAGAACGACAGCTTGAATGGCGTGGTGAACGGCGACATCACCCCCGTGGCGATGAGGTTGCTCCCGTGAGGGAGCCTGGCAATCAACGGCTGCGCCACGAAAGTGAACAACTCGTTCGAGAAAAACACGCACGGGATGAAGGCGATGCCAACCGCGACCAGCGCGCGCAGCAGCCGGTTGCGCAGCTCCAGCAGATGGGAGATCAGCGTGCCTTCGGCGAGCCGCTCAGGTTCTTCGCTCATCGGCGCTCGGCGCAGGGCTCGGCCGGACTGCCTCAGGATCGGCGCCGGTCTCGTCCGTGGGATGGGCGTGCGCGAAGGTCGTGTCGGTCACCACGGTCTCGGGGGGCGGTGCCACCGGTGGATCCGCAGCGGCGGCGGCGGCGGTGACGGGCGGTTCGGCTGACGCTTGCGCGGCAGGGGGTATGTCAGCGGGCGCGTGCGGATCAACGGCTGTGTGCTGCGCTGCCGACGCTGGCGCTGCTGCACGCTGCGCCTTGCGCGCTTCTTCGAGCTGCACTTCTTCCTCGAGCTGCTCGCGGAACTGACGCGCCATGCCGCGCGCGCGCCCGACCCAGCGACCCACCTCAGACACGAGGCGCGGCAGCTTCTCTGGTCCCAGCACGATCAGCGCCAGGACGAAGATGATCAGGATTTCCGAGAACCGGCCTTCGAACAGATCACGCGCTCCGTTCGCTCTTGCTGTCGCTCTTCTTCGCGGCATCCGCGAATTCCGCGTCCGCGTCCGCGGAGCGGATCTGCTTCGGCGGGGCGTTCTGCTCTTCCTCGCCCTCGTTCATCGCCTTCTTGAAGCCGCGTACCGCTTGCCCGAGATCCGAGCCGACGGTGCGCAGCTTCTTCGCACCGAACACGACGAGCACCACGAGCAGAATGATCACCAGCTCGCGCATTCCCATACCGCCCATAGCTCACCGCTCCACTGCCTCCGCCTGCGCGGAGATAAGAACACTAGGATAAGTCAAAGGAGCCCCGGGAATCCCATAAGTTCGCACCGGTTCCAGGACGCCCTTCACCTCCCCTGTTCAGGGGGTCTCCAGCCAGAACGTCACCGGGCCGTCATTGACCAGCGAGACCTGCATATGTGCACCAAATACGCCTGAGGAAACAGAGGCATAGGCATCCCGCGCCCGCTGCACCAGCAGCGTGAACAGGCGCTGGGCCTCCTCGGGCGCGGCGGCCGCACTGAATCCCGCGCGGGTGCCTTTTTTGGTGTCTGCCGCGAGCGTGAACTGCGGCACGAGCAGCAGACCCCCGCCCACCTCGCGGACCGAGAGATTCATGCGGCCCTGGCCGTCAGGAAACACACGGTAGCTCAGCAGGCGCTCGAGCAGCCGCTCGACCGCGGCAGCGTCGTCGCCGCGTCGCACTCCGATGAGGGCCAGCACACCGCGGCCGATGGTGCCGACGACCTGGTCGCCGACGCGTACCTGTGCTGCGCTGACACGCTGAATGAGGGCAATCACGACGGTGGATTGTGTGGCATTTGCGACGGCGAGTCCGTAAGATTCGGGGCCGTTTTTGTGTGGGGAGAGCATGATGTGGCGCGAGCGAGGCCCGGCGATGCACGCCTTGTCGATCGCCGCAATCGCGGCGTGCGTGCTCGCAGGCACTGTGTTGGCGCGGCCGCTGGCGCAGGCGTCCCCAGCCCAACAGGCGCCCCCTCAACCCGCTTCGCAGCAACAGCCTCCGGCGCAACCCGCTGCGCCACCCGCGCCCGCTGCACCGGCCGCGCTCACGGGCGACCCGCACCGCGGTAAAACGATCTCCTACACCTGTCTGGGCTGCCACGGCATCGACGGCTACAAGAACGCCTACCCGATGTACAGCGTGCCGAAGCTCGAGGGGCAGAACCCGGAATATCTCGCCGCCGCATTGCATGCCTATCGCGACGGCGACCGATCGCATATCACCATGCACGACCAGGCCGAGACGCTCTCCGACCAGGACATCGCCGACATCGCCAGCTTCTTTGCCGGCAAACCCCTGACTCCAACCAACAAGCCGCAGGGCACGGTGCCGCAAGCGGCCCAGCTGTGTACCTCGTGCCACGGGCAGGATGGCGTCGCCATCGCAGCCACGTACCCCTCGCTCGCCGGGCAACACGAGGACTACCTGGTGCGCGCGCTCGAGGAGTATCAGAAGGGCGGGCGCAAGAACCCGGTCATGAGAAGCTTCGCTGCGAGCCTCAAGAGCTCGGACATGGCAGAGATCGCCCGCTTCTTCAGCGGCCTGACGCCCGCACTGCGCACCGAGCCACGTCCCTACAGCCGCTTCGGCGCGCAGTGACGCGCGTCCCGCAGAGGATCCCGGAGCTGTAGTCAACTTCTGGCGGCCTGCGGTTGCGGCTGCACCGCCTCCGTCAGCCCGTCGCCGGCGGACCCGCTTGCGAGTGCGTCGCAGGTGCTTCCAGGGCCCCAAGAGCACCCTTAAGGCTCCCATAAGGCTCCGTTCTTAACTTACGGCCACTTCCCGTGCAGGTCTTACGTCGGAGCATTGCCATGAATGTGTCGAGACTCGTGAAGAAACCCCTCATCGCAGCAGTTCTCGGTGCCGCTACGATCGCGGTTCCGGTCGGCGCACTGTACGTCGCCGGTGCGACACGCGCCGTGGCGATCACGGCGCCCGCCCCGGCCGTGAGCACGCCGGCGCCGGCAGGGAGCCCCGCAGCGATGCTGCCCGATTTCAGCTCCATGGTGCAGAAGTACGGGCCGGCGGTGGTCAACATTACGGTCGTCACCAAGGTGCCGACGAACTACAACCAGGGTGACGACAGCGGCGACGACAACGGCAACAACGGCAACAACGGCAACAACGGCAACAACGAAAACCCCTTCGGCCCCAACAGCCCGTTCGCGCCGTTCTTCCGCAACTTCGGCCAGACGCCCCAGCCGCAGCCAATGCGCGGTGAGGGCTCCGGCTTCATCATCCGTGCGGACGGCGTCATCATGACCAACGCCCACGTGGTCAACGGCGCCAGCGAAGTCACCGTGCGCATGACCGACCGGCGCGAATACACCGCCAAGGTGATCGGCGTCGACCCGAAATCGGACATCGCCATCATCAAGATCAACGCCAAGGACCTGCCGACCGTGAAGCTCGGCGACTCGCGCCAGCTGCGGGTCGGTGAGTGGGTGCTCGCGATCGGCGCGCCGTTCGGCTTCGAGAACAGCGCCACGGCCGGCATCGTCAGCGCCAAGGGGCGCACGCTCGATTCCGGCTACGTGCCCTTCATTCAGACCGACGTGCCGATCAACCCGGGCAACTCCGGCGGCCCGCTGTTCAACCTGCGCGGCGAGGTGGTCGGCATCAACTCGCAGATCTACAGCCGCAGCGGCGGCTACATGGGCGTGTCGTTCTCCATTCCGATCGACGTCGCCATGCAGGTCGGCCAGCAGCTGCAGGCCACCGGTCACGTGACGCGCGGCAAGCTCGGGGTGGTGATCCAGAACGTCACCCAGGGACTTGCGGACTCGTTCGGCCTGCCGCAGCCCGAAGGCGCGCTGGTATCGAGCGTCGAGAAGGGCGGCCCCGCGGAGCGGGCCGGCATCGAGGCTGGCGATGTGATCCTCAAGCTCAACGGCGATGCGCTGAAGGACTCCAGCGAGCTGCCGGTCAGGGTCGCCAGCATCAGCCCCGGGACCACGGTTGACCTCGAGGTCTGGCGCAATCACGAGACCCGCAACCTCAGCGTGAAGCTCGGCGAGGTGGACGACAAGCGCACTGCCTTGAACGGCAACGCGCACGAGGAGGGCGGCAAGCTCGGGCTGGCCGTCCGCCCGCTGACCGATGAGGAGCAGCGTCAGGGCCACATGAAGGGCGGGCTGGTCGTCGAGCGCGCCAGCGGTCCTTCGGCCGATGCGGGAATTCAGCCCGGCGACGTGGTGCTGGCCGCCAACGGTGCGCCGGTCACCAGCGCCGATCAGCTGCGCGGCGCAGTGGAGCACTCCAAGGGACACATCGCGCTGCTCATCCAGCGCGGCGACACGCGATTGTTCGTGCCGGTGAGGGTCGGCTAACGCGGGCCGAATCGAGCGCCGGGCGGCCGTTGCAGCTGCCCGGCGCCGTTCGCCTGCCGTCCCCGGCGCCGGCCGCCTGCTGTCGCCAGAGCCTGCTCGTTACGCGCCCGCCGGTTCGTCACCCTCGCAACCCGCAACTCATTCACCGCCAGCGCATAGCGCGACTGTTCAGCACACAGCGCCTGGCGCGCTGCAGCCTGCCTCGGACCAAACTGTGCACTCACGCAAACCTCGAATTTCCTCACCCGCACCGGCATGCCTGCCGCGCGTCGCCGGCAGTGACCGTGCGGAAAATCGGCCCGCGCGCGTGCGCGCGCGCTGTCGTCGCGCCAAAACAGCACGGCGTTGCCGACACTGACGCCTGCCGACTGCGATCGCGGCCAATTTCAACTAGCCGACCGGGCAACCTCTTTCCTGCAGCGCCCCGACGAAGAAGCTCGAACTCGCTGACGACCCGCGGATTCTCATGCAGCACCTGGTTGCGGCTGAGAGTCCGCTCGCGCAGGAGACGCTCGACCACGCGGCGCGCTTCATCCGGCCGCTCGTTGCGCCACAGATCCCGCGCCTGACGCAGCAGTTGTGCCTGCGCCGTCGTTGATGAGTTCAAGGAGACACCGGCGGTGAGGCCGCCGGCGCGTTCGTCACCATCGCAGCCATCAACTCGTTCACCGGCAGCGCATCAAGCGACTGCGGTCTGGCAAACAGCGCCTTGAGCGCTGCGGCCTGCTTTGCACCAAACTGGGCATCCACGGAAGCCTCGAACTTCTTCACCAGCACCGGCATGCCTTCCGCGCGCCGCCGGCGGTGACCGATGGGGACATCGACCTGCACGCGCTCGCTCGCGCTGCCGTCGCGCCAGAACACCTGCACGGCGTTGCCGATGTAGCGCTTGTCGGCTGCGTAGTACTGCTGCGTGAATAGCGGGTTCTCGCGCACCTGCATCTGCGCGCGCAGCGCGTCGATGCGCGGATCCGCAGCCACCGCATCCTCGTAGTCGGAGGCAGCGAGGCGCCCGAAGATCAGCGGGATCGCCACCATGTACTGGAGGCAGTGGTCGCGGTCGGCGGGGTTGGCGAGCGGGCCGGTCTTGTCGATGATGCGCACGGCCGGCTCCTGAGTCTCGATGACGACGCGCTCGAGGTCGGCGAGCCGCCCGGCAACCTCAGGGTGCAGCTGCATCGCCGCCTCCACCGCGGTCTGCGCGTGGAATTCCGCCGGGAAGGAGATCTTGAACAGCACGTTCTCCATGACGTAGCTGCCGAAGGGCTGCGGCAGCGCGAGCGGTTTGCCCCGGAACAGCACGTCGCTGAAGCCCCAGGTCCTGGCCGAGAGTGCCGACGGATAGCCCATCTCGCCGGTGAGCGCCATGAGCGCCAGGCGTACCGCGCGGCTGGTGGCATCGCCGGCCGCCCAGCTCTTGCGCGAGCCGGTGTTGGGTGCGTGGCGGTAGGTCCGCAGCGCGCCGCCGTCGATCCAGGCGTTGGACACCGCGTTCACCACCTGGCTCTCGCTGCCGCCGAGCATGCTCGTGACCACGGCGGTGGAGGCGACGCGCACCAGCAGCACGTGGTCGAGACCCACGCGGTTGAAGCTGTTCTGCAGCGCCAGCACACCCTGGATCTCGTGCGCCTTGATCATGGCGGTGAGCACGTCGCGCACCTTGAGCGGTGCACGGCCCGACATCACGGCGGTACGCGCCAGGTAGTCGGCCACAGCGAGAATGCCGCCGAGATTGTCCGAGGGGTGGCCCCATTCGGCGGCCAGCCAGGTGTCGTTGAAATCCAGCCAGCGGATCAGCGCGCCGATGTTGAAGGCGGCCTGCACCGGATCGAGCTCGTAGGAGGTGCCCGGCACGCGCGCGCCACCGGGCATCACCGCACCGGGCACGACCGGTCCCAGGAGCCGGCGGCACGCCGGGTACTTGAGCGCCTGAAAGCCGCAGGCGAGCGTGTCCATGAGGCAGTACCGCGCGGTCTCGTAGGCGCTCTCGCTGCGGACGGTGAAGTTGCGCGCGTAGTCGGCGATCGCCACCAGGGCGGCGTCGGGTGCGGGGCGCGCGGCGGATTTGCTGTCGGCTGTGGACATGGAACGCGCGCAGTGATTCAGGTGCGTTGCTCGATGGGCACGAACCTGAGGTTCTCCGGGCCGGTGTAGTTGGCTGCCGGACGGATGATCTTGCCGTCGATGCGCTGCTCGATCACGTGGGCTGCCCAGCCGGTGGTGCGTGCGATGACGAACAGCGGGGTGAACATCTCGGTCGGCACGCCCATCATGTGATAGGAGACCGCTGAGAACCAGTCGAGGTTGGCGAACATGTTCTTGGTCTCGTGCATCACCGCCTCGATGCGGGCGGCGATGTCGAACATTTTCAGGTCGCCGGCCTTCTGCGACAGCCGGCGCGCCACTTCCTTGATGACCTCGTTGCGCGGATCGGCAAGCGTGTACACCGGGTGGCCGAAGCCGGTGATGACTTCCCGGTTGGCGAGGCGCGCACGGATGTCGCTGGCAGCGGCTTCGGGGGTGTCGTAGCGCTGCTGGATGACGAACGCCGCCTCGTTGGCGCCGCCGTGCTTGGGTCCGCGCAGCGCGCCGATGGCGCCGGTGATGCACGAGTACAGGTCGGCGCCGGTGCCGGCGATGACCCGCGCCGTGAAGGTCGAAGCGTTGAATTCGTGCTCGGCGTACAGGATCAGCGAGGTGTGCATCGCGCGCACCCAGGACGCCGGCGGTGTGCGCCGGTGCAGCAGGTGCAGGAAGTGCCCGCCGACCGAATCGTCGGCGGTCTCGACCTCGATGCGCTCGCCGTCGTGGCTGAAGTGATACCAGTAGACGAGCATCGAGCCGAGCGAGGCGATGAGACGGTCGGCGATGTCGCGCGCCCCGGCCGTGTCGTGATCGTCCTTCTCCGGCAGCGTGCAGCCGAGCACGGACACGCCGCTGCGCAGCACATCCATCGGATGGCTCGAAGCCGGCAGCACCTCGAGCACGCTGCGTACCGTCTGCGGCAGCCCGCGCAGCGAGCGCAGCTTCACCTTGTAGGCGGCGAGCTCGCCGCGTGTGGGGAGTTTGCCATGCACCAGCAGATAGGCGATCTCCTCGAACTCGCACACGTTCGCGACCTCGAGGATGTCGTAGCCGCGGTAGTGCAGGTCGTTGCCGGTGCGCCCCACCGAGCACAGCGCGGTGTTGCCCGCGGTCACGCCCGAGAGGGCGACGGATTTCTTCGGCTTGAACCCCGGCGTGTCACTCATGGCGTGTCTTTCCCGAAGAGCTCATCGAGCTTGTGTTCGTACTCGTGGTAGCCGAGCACGTCATAGAGCTCGGCGCGCGTCTGCATCAGATCCAGCACGCTCTGCTGCGTTCCCTGGGCGCGGATGGCGCCATAGACGCCGAGCTGCGCCCGGGCGGCGGCGCGAAACGCCGACAGCGGATACAGCACCAGGCGCACGCCGGCCGCGCCGAGCTCGGCCGTCGTGAGGAGCGGCGTCTGCCCGAATTCGGTGATGTTGGCGAGCAGCGGCACGCGCACGGCGGCGGCGAACTCGCGAAATTCCTCGAGCGTAGCCAAGGCTTCGGCGAAGATCATGTCGGCGCCGGCGGCGACGTAGTGCGCGGCGCGCTCGAGCGCTGCGGCCTGTCCCTCCACCGCGTGCGCATCGGTGCGCGCCATGACGACGAACGCGGCATCGGTGCGGGCATCGACCGCAGCCTTGAGGCGATCGACCATCTCGGCTGCGGGCACCAGCGCCTTGCCCGGCCGGTGACCGCAGCGCTTGGCAGCTACCTGATCCTCCAGGTGCATGCCGGCGGCACCCGCGCGGATCAGCTCCCGGCAGGTCCGGGCGATGTTGAAGGCGCCGCCGAAGCCGGTGTCGGCATCCACCAGCAGCGGCAGCGCACACGCGCCGCTGATGCGGCGCACGTCCTCGCACACGTCGTTGAGCGAGGTGATGCCCAAGTCCGGCAGACCGAAAGAGGCGTTCGCGACTCCGGCACCGGAAAGATAGATCGCCCGGAAGCCGGCGCGCTCCGCCAGCAGCGCCGCATAGGCATTGATCGTGCCCACAATCTGCAGCGGACGCTCCGCCTCGACCGCGGCCCGCAGGTTGGCACCGGCGCTAACTGAAGCTTGCGGCATCACGCGACCTCGAACAGGGGCCGTCATTCTATCCTACCCGCCGGTAGGGTCAGCCCCCGCAACTATCAGCCCCCGCAAGCTGGGCGATGCGCACCACGGTTCTGCCGGTGACGCGTCCCTCAATGTAGGCCGCGAACGCCCCGGGCAGCTCGTCGAAGTCGATGGTGCGCGTCACGATCCGCTCGAGATGCCGCGGCTTCAGGTCGGAGGCGATACGCTGCCACACCGCCAGGCGCCACTCGCGGCGGGTCGCGGAGGAGTTGATGCCGAGCAGCGCGACGCCGCGCAGGATGAACGGCATCACGGTGGTGGTGAGCGTCGGGCTGGCCGCCAGGCCGATGCTGGCGATGTTGCCCCAGTAGTCAACGGTGCGCGTGAGCCAGGCGAGCATGTCGCCGCCGAGATTGTCGATGGCGCCGGCGAAGCGCGCCGTCTCGAGCGGGCGCGAGCCCAGGTCGAGTGCGGCGCGCATGAGCACCTCGCTCGCGCCGAGCTCCTCGAGGTACGGCACGGCGTCCGCCTTGCCGCTCACCGCCACCACGCGGTAGCCGCGCGCGCTCAGCATGTCGATGGCGAAGCTGCCGACGCCGCCTGTGGCGCCGGTGACCGCAATGGGGCCGCCCGCGGGCGCCTGGCCATTCTGCTCCATGCGGTGAATGGCGAGCGCGGCAGTGAACCCGGCGGTGCCGAGCGCCATGGCGGTGAACGCATCCAGTCCCGGCGGCAGCGGGATCACCCAGTCGCCCGGGACGCGCGCGAACTCGGCGTAGCCGCCGTCGTGCGTCTCGGACAGGCCGCAGCCCGTCACCAGCACCCCCGTGCCCGGCGGGTAGCGCGGATCGCTCGAGGACTGCACCACCCCGGCGAGATCGATGCCGCCGACCAGCGGGTAGCGGCGCAGGATCCGGCCGGCACCGGTCGCGGCGAGTGCGTCCTTGTAGTTGATCCCCGAGTACGCAACGCGGATGACCACCTCCCCGGGAGCGACATCATCCAGGGTGAGCGGCTCGAGGCGCGCGGCGACCTTGCCGCCCTCGGAATGAATGCGGAACGCCTTGAATGGGGTCATGACCGCTCCCTGCCGCGCGTCAGCCACGCGATGAGTCCCTGAGTGTTGAGCGTCAGGTCGCCGGCGAGCGCGCGCTCGATCTCGCCAGCGGACAGCCGGCAGCCGTGCGCGCGTGCCCGCCGCAGCCACAGCGCGAGCATGTCGGCGCGGATGCGGCTTGCCCGCTCGGGATGGCCGGCGTGGGCGAGCGCGATGGCGGCCAGCTCGCCGATCTGCTCCTTGAGCGCGGCGCCGAGGCGCGGCACGCCGGTCACGCGGCTGAAGTGCATCAGATACACCGACTCGGGCCCAAGCTTCAGGATGCGGTCGACGGAGGCAATGTGCGCCTGCGGATCGAACTGCGTCGGCACCGTGGACGGTGTGATGAAGGCGCCGTTCTCGGTGTCGAGCGCGCGGTAGGAGATCCCGAACGTATCGCCGCTGAACACGCTGGCGTGCGCCGCATCGACCACGACGTAGTGATGGCGGGCGTGCCCTTCGGTATGAATCAGCTCGAGCGTGCGGCCGCCGAGCTGCACGCGCTCACCGTCCTCGACGACCTGCACCCGCGCCTGCGGGATTGGCACCAGCTCCCCGTACAGCCGCCGGAAGCGTGCCTCGCCGTAGACCGCCTGCGAGCCGGCGATCAGGCGGGTGGGGTCGATCATGTGAGGCGCGCCACGGGGATGCAGCAGTGCGCGCGCGCCGGGGAGCTCCCGCAGCAGCGCGCCCGCGCCGCCGGCGTGATCGAGGTGTACGTGCGTGAGCAGCACATAATCCACCGCAGCGCGCGCGATACCGAGCTCGGCGAGCGCGCCGAGCAGGTTGGGAACGGCGGAATTCGGGCCGACGTCGACGAACGCCGCACGCCCCGAGTCGACGATGAGGTGTGCGGCGGCGTGCCCCGGATGCAGGTATCCGGTGTCGACCGCGGTGATGCCGTGCGGGTGGCGATGGAGTGTCGGCTGCGGGGAAACGTACTGCACGAAGACATCGTACCCTGTAACGTGCGACGCATGACCGTTCATCACCGCCTCAGCCGCACCCGCGCCGCGGGCGCGACGCTGTCCCTCCTGCTTCTCACCGCGACCGCCGCTCCGGGGCAGCCGGCGACCGCTCCGCTGCTGCGCGAGCGCGGCAATCTCACCTTCGACGGCATTCCGCCGGCGGATCCGGCGTTGGCGGCAAGCCTGGCGCGCTATATCCAGTCGCGCAGCGCGACGTTTCTCGACTGGCTGGCCGATGGCAGCATGCTGGTGGCGACACGCTTCGCCGACACCGAGCAGGTGCACCGCGTCGCGATGCCGCTCGGCATGCGCGAGCAGCTCACCTTCTACCCCGACCCGATCGCCTGGGCGCGCGCCCCCAGGAGCAGCAGCGGCTTCGCGTTCCTGAAGGATCAGGGGGGCGACGACAACGCCCAGGTGTACTACCAGTCCGGCAGCGCCGCGGCACATCAGCTGACACACGGGGCCTTCATCCACGGCAGCATCGTGTGGGCCCACGACGGCAAGCGCCTCGCCTTCTACGGCAACGATCGCGATTCATTGAGCTATGACGTCTACGTCGCCGACGTGACCGCCAGCGCCGCCCCCCAGCTGCTGGTCGGCGGCCACGACGACACCTGGTACCCGCTCGACTGGTCGGCGGACGATTCGAAGCTGCTGGTGTGGAGGTATCTGTCGAGCAGCGAGAGCTATCTGTATCTCGCCGACTCCGCCAGCGGCGCGCTGACGCCGCTCGAGCAGAAGCCGCGCAAAGCCGGCATCCGCATGGCGAGGTTTGCCCCCGACGGTCGCGGCGTGTACGTCGTGACGGACGAGGACGGCGAGTTCGCGCAACTGAAGTTCAAGGACCCCGTCACCCAGGAGGACCGCCGCGTCACTCCGGCGGTCGACTGGGACGTCGAGGACTTCGACGTCAGCGGCGACGGGCGTTACATCGCCTACGTCCTCAACGAGGACGGCCGCAGCCGCCTGACGGTCCTCGATACGCTGACCCGGGCGTCGCTCTCTCCGGCCGGGCTGCCGGAAGGGCGCATCGGCAACCCACGCTTCGATCGCTCAGGGCGCCGGCTCGCCATGTCGGTCGACTCGGCGACCGCGACGCGCGATGTCTGGGTCTATGACGTCGAGCACGACAGCGTCAGCCGCTGGACCAGGAGCGAAGCCGGTCCGATCGATCCGGCCACTCTGGTGTCGCCTAAGCTGGCGCGCTACCCGACCTGGGACCGTGTCGCAGGCCACGCGCGGCTGCTGTCGGCGTACGTCTACCGGCCGGCGCGCGCCAACGGTGCGACGCCGGTAGTGATCGACATCCACGGCGGACCCGAATCCCAGTACCGTCCCGAGTGGGATCCGTTCGTGCAGTTTCTGGTCAACGAGCTCGGCTATGCGGTGATAGCGCCCAACGTGCGCGGCTCATCCGGCTACGGCAAGAGCTTTCTCGCGCTCGACAACGGGGTGCTGCGCGAGGACGCGGTGCGCGACATCGGCTCGCTGCTGGTATGGATCGACCTGCACCCCGAGTTCGACCGCGAACGCGTGGCGGTGATGGGCGGCTCCTATGGAGGCTACATGGCGCTCGCCGCCCTGGTGAACTACGGCGCACGGCTGCGCGGCGGCATCGACCTCGCGGGCATCAGCAACTTCGTCACGTTCCTGCGAAATACCTCCGGCTATCGCCGCGACTGGCGCCGCTCCGAGTACGGCGACGAGCGCGACCCCAACATGCGCGCGTTCCTCGAGCATATTTCCCCGCTCACCAACGCCGTGCGCATCCGCAGGCCGCTGCTGGTGGTGGCGGGGCTGAACGACCCGCGCGTTCCGGTTTCCGAGTCCGAGCAGCTGGTGTGGCGCGTGCGCTCGAACGGCGGACAGGTATGGTACCTGGTCGCGAAGGACGAGGGACACGGCTTCGTGAAGAAGGCGAACCGCGACGAGTACCTGCAGACGGCGGCCAGCTTCCTGCAGATGCTGGCGCGTTAGTTCGAGCCGGGAGCAACGCGCAGCGACTCCTGCGACGTGTCCGCCGGCGGCGCGGCCGCCGTCGCCGGGAACGTCACGGTCACCGCGAGGCCCTTGCCGCCCGGTCCGTCACCGAGCTGGACGCTCGCCCCGTGTGCGTCGGCAATGGCCCTGACGATTGCCAGTCCGAGCCCACTGCCCGGAGGATCGGTGCCGGCGCGGCGATAGAAACGATCGAACACCCGGGTGCGCTCCCCCGGCGGAATACCCGGACCGTCGTCGGCCACCGTCAGACGCGCGAAGTTAGCGGCGCCGGCCGCTGCAGCCTCGATCGTCACGTCGACGCGGCCGCCGGCGGGGGTGTAGCGAACTGCGTTGTCCACGAGGTTCCGCAGCAGCGTGCGCAGCGATTCCCTGTCGCCCATGACGGTCGCCGGCTGCGCCGCGGCAACCCCCAGGTCGATGCGGCCGGCGTCCGCCAGCGGCACGAGCTCGGCGACGATCTCGCGGGCGAGGTCATCGATCCTCACCGCCACGCGCGGCCGGTCGGCACGCGGTTCCTGCCGGGCGAGGGCGAGCATCTGCTCCACCAGACGAATGGCGCGCTGCACGCCCGCAGACAGGGTGCTCATGGCTGCCTGGCGCTCGCTCTCGTCGCTGGCGCGCGCCAGCATCCCCATCTGCAGGTGCAGCGCCGTGAGCGGCGTGCGCAGCTCGTGTGCGGCATCCGCCATGAAGGCGCGCTCGCGCCCGAGCGCCGCGCGCAACCGGCCGAGCAGATCGTTGAGTGCCCGCACCAGCGGCTGCACCTCATCGGGCAGCGGCTCGTCCGGCAACGCCTCGAGAGCATCCACGCGGCGCGCCTTCACCAGCGCCGTGAGCCGCCCCAGGGGCTCGAGCGCGTGCCCGACCGCAAACCAGATCACCAGCGCCAGTACCGGCAGCAGCAGCGCAAACGGCTTCAGTGTCTGCAGCGCGAGCTCCGCGGCGCGCTGCTCACGCACGCTCATGGGCTGCGCGACCTGGATGACGCTGCGTCGCGCCTGCACGCCGAACACCCGCCAGCGCCCCTCGCTGGTGGCAACGGTCGAGAAGCCGAGGGTGGTGACCTCCGGCAGCACGGCGTGCGGGCGCGACAGATAGACGCGCACGCCATCGAGCGACCACACCTGCACCACGAAGTCGTAGGAGGCGTCTCCGGGTGCCAGTTGCGGCGCCAGGTACTGCACCGGCTGATCGCGCAGGATGAGCGCCGTCTGGCGCAGGTGGTAGTCGAAGAACGCGTCCGCCTCGGCCAGCGCGTTGCGATAGACGATCCAGCCGCCCAGCGCGCCGACCAACACCACCCCGCCAAGGAGCCACGCGAGCAGCCGCGCGCGCAGCGAGCTCATGGGGTGGGCTGCACGCGATAGCCCACCCCGCGCACGGTGAGGATGAACTGCGCCCCGAGCTTGCGGCGCAGGCCGTGGACGTGGACCTCCACCGCATTGCTCTCCACCTCCTCGCCCCAGCCGTAGAGACGTTCCTCAAGCTGCGTGCGCGACAGGATGGTCCCGGGCCGCTCCATCAGCAGCTGCAGCAGCGCGAACTCGCGCGGCGAAAGGGCGATCTCAGCGCCATTGCGGGTCACGCGGTGTGCCGCCGGGTCGAGCATCACGCCCAGATGCTCCATGACCGGCGCGGGGCGGCCGGACTTGCGGCGCAGCAGCGCGCGGATGCGCGCGGCGAGCTCCTCCAGGTCGAACGGCTTGATGAGGTAGTCGTCGGCGCCCGCATCGAGGCCTGCGACCCGGTCGGAGACGGCATCGCGCGCGGTGATGATGAGCACCGGCAGCGCCTCGCCACGCGCGCGCAGCGTCTTGAGCAGCTGCAGGCCGTCGCCGCCGGGGAGGCCGAGGTCCAGCAGCACCAGCTCGAAGGGCTCGCTGCGCAGCACCCGCGAGGCAGCCGCTGCATCGTGCACCCAGTCCACGGTGAAGCCCTCGCGCTTCAGTCCCGCGCGGATGGCTTCACCGATCATCCGGTCGTCTTCAACCAACAGCAGTCGCACGCCCGCAGTATAAGGACGTCGTTGCGACCGCGTGATCTGCCAGCTGTTACATTTAGGAGCCGTGGGCGGGAGCGAGTCGCGATGCCTCGGTCGGGCACGGCATGCAATCTGCCCGCGACTGGATGTGATCGGGACAGGGCTCGTGGGACTAGACGCTGCAATAGCGGGCGTATCTGGAGCGGCTGCTTGAGCGGCGGCGAGCCGGGCGCGGGCGAGCGCCTCGTCCGGGATGCCGGCGTGCTCGGCGTGTCGCTGACCGCCGCGGACGCGCGCCGCCTGCTCACGCTGCTCGATGAGCTCGCGCGCTGGAACCGCAGCTACAACCTCACCGCGATCACGTCGCCCGCTGCCATGGTGACGCACCACCTGCTCGACAGTCTGGCCGTGCACCCGGATCTCGGCGGCCTGCGCATCGCCGATGCCGGCACCGGCGCCGGCTTCCCCGGGCTGCCGCTCGCGGCATGCAACCCGCAGCGGCACTTCACCCTGATCGACTCGACGGCCAAGAAACTGCGGTTCGTCTCGCACGCGGTGCAGCTTCTGGAACTCGAGAACGTGACGCTGTTGCACGCGCGGGTCGAGACGCTGAAGGTCGAGGCACCGTTCGACACCGTGGTGGCGCGTGCATTTGCGCCCCTCCCCGAGCTCCTCGAGAAGGTGACACCGATCTGCGGCCCGGAGACTCGGGTATTGGCGATGAAGGGCAAGTGGCCGAAGGATGAGCTGGCGGCGCTCGAGCCGCCCTGGGAGGTGATGAGTTCGCGTCAGCTGAAAGTGCCCGGCCTCGAAGCCGCGCGCTGCGTGATCGTGCTCGGGCGCTCCCCTGCCGCCGCGCAGGTCTAGGGCCTGTTCACAATTCGGCCAGTTCAACTTAAGGATGCAGCGGCAGCGCTGTCGTCTCCTTGATGACAGCGAGCGCAATGGAGGAGTTGACCGACTGCACCCCGGGGAAGCGCGAGAGGTGATCGAGGAAGAATGCCTCGTACGCCTTGATATCCTGGCACACGATCCGCAACAGGAAGTCCGTCTCCCCCATGAGTGTGTAGCACTCGAGGATCTCCGGGTGTGCGCGTACAGCTTGCTCGAAGCGCAGGAGCGCGTCGCGCCCGTGGCCGGCGACCTTCACGTGCGAGAACACCATCACCGAGAGACCGAGCTTCTCGCGATCGAGCAGTGCCACGCGCTTCGCGATGACACCGAGCTCCTCGAGCCGCGTCACGCGCCGCCAGCAGGTCGAGGCAGTCACGCCGACGCGTTCGGCGAGTTCGGCTGCGGAGAGATCGCCGTGCGCCTGCAGCACCTCGAGGATCCGCAGGTCCACGCGACTGAGCTCTGGAGATTGCATGGTTCATTCCGTCCTGGGGCAATTCATGCAACGAATATTTCAGCTCCCAGCGGCTGGAGGCAAATTCTGTGACAATCCGCCCACCGGGAGGCGGGTAGTGTCTTTGCTTCTGCCGCCTTGCGCCATGGGGGCGCCCCTGGAGCTGCAGCCATGGAAATCTTCGACAAGCGCGAGTTCGATGACCACGAGCTCGTCGTCTTCGGCCAGGA
>Ga0123356_10001198_pt1 | contig 28741 bp, 23 predicted proteins | sample TergutEmb28metaG_2_FD_92546 | JGI IMG/M metagenome (GOLD analysis project Ga0123356, IMG submission 92546) | Embiratermes neotenicus P3 segment gut microbial communities from Petit-Saut dam, French Guiana - Emb289 P3 | ecosystem: Host-associated > Arthropoda: Insects > Digestive system > Gut ...
TAGAACTTTTGAAGAGCTGCAAAAAGCACTAAAGATTGCCTTTAGTGAAATTACTCTTAGCGATATTAAAAACTGGTACAAACACGACGGATACAAGACAATGTCAATTTAAGTTGCTATATACTGTCTCAACAGTCATCTAACAGTTTCTTTAACAATAGGGAAAGAAACTCTATTAGCTTTAGTGCAAGTAACGGTGAAGCTTATCAGGTATATGACGTTCCAATAGTTTCATTAGATGATAACGCTCTTGCAGCAGTAGCTCAAATACGCCCTCAACAACAAACATCTGATAAGGTGCTTCAACAAATTGATGATTTAGGGCTTCAATGGTACTACGACCGTGCCATGGAAATCTATCAAAACAAAACAGGAATAATTCCAGAGATAACTGAACTAAGAATAATTTTTTCTATATATGGATATTTAGGAGTAGACAACATGGTCTATGAAGGCCCAACATTGGAAATTTTAGGCTCAGACGACCTTAACAATTCTCCTTTTGGACGAAGTGTTTTCTTTGCCAGCTTTCAACCAGATGGCACACTAAACCTCATTAACATATTAAAATAAAAAGTTGGTTTAAATTTGAAGCACATTTACGTTATAGTTATAAAAGGTTCATTGGGAGAAAATGTTGCATAAACCTTATAATTGCTGACCGAGTTATGTAGTATCTAATAATAGAAGGCTGAAGGATGCATTTACTTAACTTTAAAGGATTATCCAATCAAGAACTCATACATCTAGTTGATCTGGCAATAGCTATAAAAAATTGTCCACAAAAGTACGCTAAAACATTAGAGGGAAAAACAGCTGCTCTAGTTTTTCAAAAAACGTCCACTCGCACACGTGTTTCATTTGAGGTTGCTATGACACAGCTTGGGGGTCACGGTCTTTTTTTGGATTGGAGAGCCACTAATTTTACAGTTGCAGATCTTTCTGATGAGATAGGTTATCTATCACGTAACATTGATTGCATCATGGCAAGGTTACTTTACAATTCAGATTTAAACAGGATAGCAAAAACTAGCCTTGTTCCGGTTATCAATGGATGTGATGAAAAATATCATCCAAGCCAAGCTATAGCTGATTTAATCACTATAAAAGAAAAAAAAGGCACTTTATCAGGGGCAAAGTTGGTTTACGTGGGTGTACACAACAACGTTGCTAACTCACTAATTGAAGCCTGTACTAAAACGGGTGTAAAGATTACAACAGTTTGTCCCATTTTTAATGAAGCTTCAAGAGACAACGAACTTTTAAAGGAAGCTGAAAAAACGGGTCTTTGGGAGTCCACGTTGGATTTACAAAGGGCTGTTTCAGATGCAGACTTTATATACACAGACACATGGGTAGATATGGAATTTTTTACTGACTCTAACTATGCTGAGGAAAAAGAGAAGCGTACAAAATTGATGATGCCCTATCAAATCAACATTAACTTGCTTAAGGATACTAAAGCTTATGTAATGCATGATATGCCAATTCATCGGGGCTACGAAATCACCGCGGACGTTATTGAAAATCCAAAAAGCATCATTTATGAACAGGCAGAAAACAGACTATACTCAGCTAAAGCAATTTTATTAAAACTAATCGGAGTCTAACATCAGCATGTTTAGAGAGAAATAACAGGTTAGGTCTGCTTTATAGGTCACTTAGAGAGAATATTTAGGAGGTAAGAAGAGAATGAATTATGCAGTTATTGCTGATGCTTATGGAAAAATTGAGGCTACCACTAAACGTCTTGAAATGACAGATATATTGGTGAATTTATTAAAAAATACGCCTAAGGAAGTTGTAGCTAAAATTGTTTATCTTACACAGGGCAAACTGTACCCAGATTTTGCAGGTATAGAGATAGGAATAGCAGAAAAACTAGCTATTAAAGCACTTATTCGTGCCTCAGGAAGAAAAGAAAGTGAAATATTGACTGATTTACAAACAACAGGGGATCTTGGGCAAACAGCAGAAATTCAACTTGCCAAAAAGAAACAAGTTACATTTTTCTCTAAAACACTCACTGTTGAGCATGTTTATGAAACATTGGATAAAATGGCAAAAACAACTGGTTCAGGTGCGGTAGACACAAAGATGGCAGTTTTTGCAGGTTTACTTTCAGATGCTTCACCTAAAGAAGCTAAATATCTCATACGCACTGTTACGGGTAATTTACGTTTAGGCATTGCCGACATGACAGTCTTAGAGGCGTTAGCAATTGCTTACGGTGGCGGGAAAGAAACCCGTGAACCAATTGAGCGAGCCTACAATATTTGTTCAGATCTTGGCCGAGTGGCAGATATTCTTGTTCGAGAGGGATTAGAGTCAGTAAAAAAAATGCAGGTGATGGTTTTTGAACCTATTCGACCGATGTTAGCAGAAAGGTTGCCTTCACCAGAGGATATTTTAGAGAAATTTAACGGAAAATGCTTAGTAGAGTACAAATATGACGGTGAGCGCATCCAAGCACACAAACAAGGCAATAATGTTAGTCTTTACTCAAGACGTTTAGAAAATATTTCCAGTCAATATCCTGATGTTGTTGAGTTAATTAAAAAACAAGTAAACGCTCATGAAGCAATTTTTGAAGCTGAATGCGTTGCTGTAGACATGGAAACAGGAGACATGAGACCTTTCCAAGAACTCATGCACCGACGACGTAAATACGGTATAGAAAACGCAATTGAAAAGTATCCAATTTCACTATTTGCCTTTGATTTGCTATTTGTTAACGGCAAAGACTTAACACGTGAACCTCTAACAAATAGACGAGCCATCTTAGAAGACGTGTTAAACCAGAATATACAACTGCAAATAGCCACACAAAAAACAGTTAACAGTTCTAAAGAATTGGAAGATTTTTTTGAGCAAGCTATAGAAGAAGGGTGTGAAGGTTTAATGTGTAAAGCCCTAACAAAAGGTTCTGTTTATCAAGCAGGAAATCGTGGCTGGCTGTGGATAAAATACAAGCGAGATTATAAAAGTGAGATGATAGATACATGTGACTTAGTTGTGGTTGGGGCTTTTCATGGTAGAGGTAAACGGGCAGGAGCATATGGTGCATTATTGTTGGCAACGTATAATCCAGAAAAAGACATGTTTGAGACCACAACAAAATGCGGTACAGGCTTTACTGAAAAAGACATAGATTATTTACACTCTATGCTGCAAAAACATGTTATTGTTTGCAGGCATTCTAGAGTTTTGTCAATGATGGAAGCTGACGTTTGGTTTGAACCATTTGTTGTTCTTGAAGTTTTAGGTGCAGAGGTCACGTTAAGTCCAATTCACATGTGTTCTATGGATGTCGTGCGTAAAAGTAGCGGGTTTGCAATTCGTTTTCCAAGATTTACAGGTAAATACCGCACAGATAAAAATCCACAAGATGCAACTACTTCAAAGGAAATTGTAGAGATGTACCAAAATCAACTTAAACAAATTCAGTCAAATAAGTAAGTTAAACAGGAAGGCTAAAACTGATAAGCTTCAACACTAAGATATTGTAAGTGAGGGAATCTTGTGGCGTTAGACACAGAAAAAATGAAGACACTTATTGCGTTTAAGAAACGTTTAGAGAACCAACTTGAGGCATTAAATGTTGAAATTAGAGAAGTTCAAACAGCATTAGATATAGTTAATAGTATGCTGCTTGAAAAAGGTTTTAAACGTGGGGATTTAAAAGAAATTTCACCGCCACCAGATTTGCCAAAAGAAATAGTGCTGCCAAAACAAGAACAAGCAAGCCAGGTTTCAATTGATACCCGGTCACCTACATTAACTTTCACAGCAACTGTGACACCTCATGATATAGAAAATGTGTTTCCATTAAAGGCTATGAATGATGAAACGTTAGCATTGATTTGTTTTGATAAAGGTGTTATGCATGTGCTGCCTGATGAAAGTAAAAAGTTTAATGCTAAAACGCCACCTTTTCAAAATTTTTTGGTAGAAAAAGTTCTCTCTAAAATGAAAGAAAAAGATGTGGATCTTGTGCGTAATAATCAGTTAGAGGCAAATAAAGTGTTTACTTATGATGTTATAAAAGAAGATGATTTAATTCAAGAGATAGTGATACATAATGTTGATGATGAGCGGTTAAAGGAGTTAAAATCAAGTATTCGTTGGACCTTGGAGAAAATGTATGAAAAAATGAAAAATTGAAAAGAAAAGAATTAGGACAAATGTTTGTCAATAAGAGCAGTTATGTTTTTTTTAACACATAATCCAACAAGTCGTTCAACTTCTTGACCATTCTTAAAGAGAATCAATGTGGGGATGCTGAAAACTTGTAGTTTTTCAGCTACAGAGGGGTTTTTGTCAACGTCAAGTTTGCCAATAAGGACTTGCTTAGAATATTCTTGAGCTATTTCATCTATTGTTGGTGCTAATGCTCTACAGGGACCACACCAAGTTGCCCAAAAATCAATGAAAACAAGTTTATTGTTTTTCATGGTTTCTTCAAAATTGGCGTCTGTAACATGGAAAGGAGAACTCAAGTCATAACACTCCAATAAGTTTAGTGAAATTTATTTCTGCACAATATAAAGGGTTCGCGTAAACATTTAAGAGAATGTTAAAAATGTATAAACTATTCACAATATTCTAGTTTTCGCGAAAATATTTAACGGATTTCACAGCTCACTCAACACCCAACTAACAACCAATAACACGCACCCTAAAATGAAAACTCTCAAACATACCTATTAAACGATGACTACAAACTTGAAAACTAAACAAAATAAACACCCATATAACATACAAGTTAAACAGGAATCAAAACACCAAGTAAATAGTGCAGAAATGTAGAAAAACTATCAGAGCTCCACACTTCCACGCAACAAACGCACATCTGCAACTTGCCCAGTATCAGCATATATGCCAACAGCAACTATATTTATGCCACCAGCGTAAATCATGTCAAGACGGAATTCTATATACCAATAAGGATACAGATTTACAGAGTTATCTCGAGTATGAGGCACCAGTTGAACCGATAAGGGGGGACGTTGAGTTTTGAAACCTGAAACTTGTTTTCCTTCAATATTTTGAGTCAAAGTTTTTACATAGTTCTCAGCTATTTCAATAGCTTTTTCTTGTGTTATAGAAATATGACTGCTGCCCGTTTGGAACAAGAAATAACTATCAGTCATAGTGATTAAAATGTTGTTTTGAAAAGTCATTTGTAAACCTTTAGTTTGATAGTCTATACCATTTTCAGTAAACATCCAAAGCAACTCGGCATAGGCACCAGAGATGTAAACACGCAGTTTCATGTTACCATCAGTTAGCGTCACGCTTTGAGTTGACTCCACTTTACCTAAAAGATTAAGCATATCTGTTAGGTATGCATCACCGGAATACTCTTTATAACTAGACAAAATTGCATGCGCATTGATAAGAAAATTATTAGGCTCATTACTGGTAGAGATGGGGTAACTTTCAATCATGACAAGCTCATACCTAGAAAAATGACCATTTCTAAAACGAAGTAACGTATTCAAATTACTTGTCCTACTGGTAAGAGAGTACGCTACCTCTTCTTCAGACACACCCCCAAAGTCAGTCCGCCACTGCAAAGTATTACTTAACAAAGTAATAGTATAACGTTGTGTATCAATACGCGTAACATTATGTAAAAAATTAGCAACTTTAGCAGTTCCCATACCCCAAGACATCAATTGCTGATTTTCTGCATAAAGAACACGCTGCGATTCTAACAACTGACTATTTTGATAGAATTGTATACCAGAAAAACTTGCTAAAAGCACAATCACAATCAACATTACACCAAAAACAGAACGCCCCTTAAAAGATAACCAACGATGCACAGATTCAACATTATGAACATCCTCTACATTCTTTAAAGTATTAACACTAGCCTTACCAAAAGCAGACAATTTATACTGACCATTATCCAATTTAGAAAGCAAATCACCAAGACTTTCAAGATGATAAGTCAAATTTGGCGTTGAAATACCAAGAGCCTCCACAAGCTCCATAAAAGTCATAGGTTTAGAATCAAGCATACGAAGAATTTTACGCCTAACAGGATGCTTAAAGGAACTGAACATTATGGAATAGATTTCATCTTCAGGATCTCGAGTCATCCTTTGTCACCACAAACCAAAATGCAAGCTTAAGTTATAAAATTTTCAGTACCCAAAAGAATAAAATAACACCCACACCCACAAATTTAGAACATACCCTAACTATCAAAAAGAAACAACTCGTGCACACGTAAAAACACAAATTACAAAATCCAATTGTCAAATTAAACAACAGATTAAACCATATACCTTGATTTTGACTTACTTTTGCAATAACTCTTTACAACCTAAATTCCCGAATTTTTTATACCTACGACAACTAAAAAGTCTGAAAAACCGTAAAACAGCAATAAAGGCTTAAAACGTCAGTTTCTCTTGTATGCAGGTATAAAATTTATAACTACACAGACAGTGATTGCCCTTTTTAAGATTTTTTAACGTTTAACGGGTTTTTCAAGCTTTTACTTATTGTAAGCATAATTTTTCCAGGATTTTAGGTTACAATAGAACAAAACATTTACACATAAAAACATGTTTTGTTTTAAAAGATGCTAATAAAACGTCAATTATAAAAAGACTAAAAAGAGGCATAAAAACGAGAGGTCTATTACATAATTTTGAAAAGTAGGTTTGTTATTTTGAACTACAGCGTAGTTCAGAACGCCCTAAGACTTAACTATCTATAAAGAACCAATATTTAGGACATCAGGTTATTTACCTAGTGTCAGCCGTTATTCGCGGACTGAACTTAGGTGATGCTGACGTTTTGAATGTCGAAATATCGTTTTGCCAAAAAGCGCAAACGTTCGGCGTTCTTGCCATTTTTGCCTATAGCAACGCCCTTGTCTTTTGGGTTCACAGTGATGACTGCCATTTTTTTGCCATCAGTGCGCTCGGTAACTCGAATTTCACGCACTGTTGCAGGTTTAAGGGTGTTTTTTATAAATTGCACCGGGTCTTCACTATATTCAATGATTTCATGTGTTTTTCCAGTCATTCGTTCAAGTGTATGAATGTTTCGTCCACCTTTACCAATAGCTACACCCACTTGACCCTGATTTACGACGAAAATTACTCTTCCCTGTTCTTCATCAATTATACAGTCTTTCACGCTTGCGCCACTTATACTTTCAAACAATGCGATGTAACGCATTTCGTCGCATGTGATTTTTATACCGGTTGTCATTGCTCTCCTCCAACTACTTCTTGAATTTCAGATGTTTCTACTATTTTAAGAATCTCTGAATCTCCTGATTCCCGGATGCTTAATGCAGAGATTATGAATAGTTTACCTGCAACTTCAGCTAGATCCATTGAAGTACCTTTGTAGGTTATCACGGGAATCTTTGAGAGTTTACCATAGTATTCTATATCAACTTTTATGTCTTTTGGACAGTTAGAGGCTAAAACGATCAGTTTAGCCTTACCAGTTTTAACGTTTTGCAATGCCGAATTGGCTCCAAAAGAAACTTTGCCAGTTTTAACGGCTAATGCAATTGCTTTATCCATATTTATCATGTTTCAGTTTTTCCTCCATCTTTTTCTTGACTTTCAAATGTGGACATGTACAATTCAACTAGACCTGTGCCGATTGGTATTGACTGCCCAACTATAACGTTTTCTGTTACACCAGCTAAAGGATCACTTTCACCTCTAACTGCCGCTTCAACTATGTTTGGAATGGTGATTTCAAATGCGGCGCGAGCTAAGACACTTGCTTTCTTACCACTGATACCATGTCTACCGATTTGTTGTACATCACCTGTTGTAGTCATCATGTCTGCGACTAGCATGACGTGCCTTACATCAACGTCTAAACCTTGATCTTCCAACACACCTTTTGCTTCGTTAACCAATGCATTTCTTGCTGCTTCAACGCCTAAAGTCTTTGCAATTTCATGGATGTTATTTGTGGTCGTTTTTGAGGTATCGACACCTGTGATTTCTAAAACTTTGGCAAGGTTTGAACCATCAGTACGAATTACCCATTCACCGCTTTCTTCTGTGACTAATACTCGTTTAATGTCTGGAACCCCTTTGATATGCGCTGCAGGTAGTTTGGTTAGCATACGTTTTAGTGCTTCGGTTTTCTTTGGCTTGATTTCAAGTGAATCATCAATTACAGTGACAGTGGCATTTAATGTTTCAAGGCGTGTTTTGGCTTCATCTATGGTTATACTGCGATCATTCATCATTGCACGGTTGAGTTCAACCACGATGACTTCTTTAACTGGATCTTCATAGATTGCTGAGGCTATATTTTCAAGTTCAGTGTAAATGATGTCTCGTGCTACTGTGACTGCCCCCTCTTTGCTTTTTGCGTTTTCGCTTGTTAAGTATATGGTCATAATGGGTGTTGAGGGAATTTTACGGGCGTCTACAATTTCGATGAGTCGTGGTAAGCCTAAGGTGACGTTTTGTTCTTTAACACCAGCATAGTGGAAAGTTCTAAGAGTCATCTGTGTACCAGGCTCACCGATTGACTGGGCTGCAACAATACCAACTGCTTCACCTGGTTCCATTAGGGCGTGTTTATATTGTTCTGCAGTTAGGGTTGTAGCTTTTTCTACGCCTTCCTTGCTTAATTTGCTCTTTGACAGGGTGTTTTTTAGTTGGTCAAACAAAATTGGGGTAAGCTGGTTTTCAACGTTTTTAAGTTGTTTCTTGATAAAGTCTGTTGTGGCGGGTTCGCCTTTTTCTTCGCCGATTTTAATTTGTTCAATAAGTCGGCTTACGTTAACTGCTTTACCGTGATCACTTTTTGCTGGATCAACGCCATCTTCGCCATAACAGAACTGGATAATGTCTCCAGCTGAATCACGAACTGTGTTATCATATTCTAGACGAATATGTTCAAGTGCGTTAATGAGCCTGCGCTGCATGTAACCACTTTGTTGAGTACGTACGGCAGTGTCTACTAGACCTTCTCTGCCACCCATAGCGTGGAAGAAGAATTCAATTGCGTCAAGACCTACTTGATAAGAGTTGTACACAAAGCCTCTGGCCTTGGGGCGTGGATCGTTTTCTTTAAAGTGGGGTAATGCACGATTTGCATATCCTCTAAGGACACGTTTGCCTCTGACTGATTGTTGACCAACACATGCAGCCATTTGACCGATGTTAAGACTTGAGCCTCTTGCGCCAGTTCGGGTCATGACAATACCTGCATTGTCTATTGTAAAGTCTTCATCTGCGATTTTGCCTGATTCGTCTCTGGCGGTGGAGAGTTCATGCATAACATAGATTTCAAATGATTCCTCCAGAGTTTGACCAGGTAAACGGGGTAGGGTGCCGTTTTGGAAGTTAGCAATGTGTTCGTCAATTTTCTTCTGTGTACGATCCATTGTTTTTGTCATACGGCTACGTGCTTTTGGTGAGAGCACTAGTTGATCGTAAGTGTAGCTAAAACCTCTCATTGAAATGAAAAGCTTTAACAAGCGAGTGATATTGTTAAGGAATGTTCTTCCTGCTTGTGTTCCATAGTCTTTAATGATTCTGTGGAGTAAGCTTTCTGACTGTTCAGAACCGATGCTTCGGCGGTCAATAACACCTGAAACCAGTTGACCATTATGTACTACGACATAAGCGTCATGTTTACATTTTTCCTCTTCACACTTGTTGCATCCTTGACAAATGTTTGCCTTCAATACATAGTTTAGAGTTTTTGGCAGGAACAAGCTGAAGATTTGTTTACCTGACCATATGAGTTGTGGTTCTGTGATTTCTGGTTCTGGAAGGATGCCAGTGTAACCAGTGGCTGTTAACAAGCGGTCTACTTGTTCACGGTTAATGTAACTGCCTTTTCGAGTAAAGTAGTAGGCACCTGTGACAAAGTCTCTGATTGCGCCGATGATTGGACCGCCAAATCTTGGAGAGAGAATTTGGTCTTGTACTTGCATGAGTAGTAATGATTCAGTTCGGGCTTCTTCACTTTGTGGAACGTGTAGGTTCATTTCGTCACCGTCAAAGTCTGCGTTATATGGTGGGCAGACACAGAGATGCATACGGAAGGTTTTGTAGGGTAGAACTCTGACGTAGTGTGCCATGATGGACATGCGGTGAAGGGATGGTTGGCGGTTAAAGATTGCGATGTCCCCATTCTTTAGGTGACGTTCGATAATAAATCCGGTTTCGATTGCTTCTGCAATTTTTGTGCGGTCAACAACGAATTCGAGACGTATACGTTTGCCGTCTGGACGGATAATGTATAGTGCACCGGGATAGTTTTCTGGACCGTTAACTACGTATTTTTTCATTTCTTCAATGTTCCAAATGGTCACTTTTTCTGGAACAGATAATCGCATAGCTATGTCTTGGGGTACACCGACTTCGTTTATGTCTAAGTTGGGGTCAGGTGAAATGACTGTACGAGCGGAGAAGTCAACGCGTTTGCCAGAGAGGTTGCTTCTGAATCGGCCTTCTTTGCCTTTTAGGCGTTGGCTAAGTGTTTTTAGTGCTCTGCCGCTGCGGTGTCTTGCAGGGGGAATGCCAGAGGCTTCGTTGTTGAAGTACGTTGTGACGTGGTATTGTAACAGTTCGCTGAGGTCTTGAATGATAAGGGTGGGGGCGCCTGCTTCCATGTTTTCTTTTAGACGTTGGTTAATTCGGATGATGTCTACGAGTTTGTGTGTTAAGTCGTCTTCAGATCGGATGCCTGACTCTAAGGTGATTGAGGGACGAACATAAACGGGTGGAACAGGTAGGACTTGTAAAACCATCCATTCTGGACGGGCAACATTTGGGTTGAATCCTAAAATTTCAAGGTCTTCATCGCTTATACGTTCAAGGCGTTCGCGGATCATGCTTGGAGTTAGGGGTTCAGATCCTAAATCTGTTGCTTCAACGTATTTTGTTGGTTTTTCGAAAGTGATTTTGTATTGGGCTGAGGCGCAATATGGGCATTGTTTTGCTTTGATGTCAGTCATGATTTCTTTGTAAACTTCGTCTGGAATCGTGCCGAGTAGTTCGTTGAATCTTTCAATTTTTTGGCGCGATTTTTTGGATGCCTCTTCAGAGAGTAAAATACGTCCGCAGCTGCGACATGTTGATTTTATAAGGTCAGAAATGATTTTAGTGAATTCTATGTGTACTATGGGTACGGCAAGTTCGATGTGGCCGAAGTGACCAGGGCATCGGACTGCGGTGTTTCCACATGTTTTGCACCGTTGTCGGGGTTCAAGTGTTCCTAAACGGCCGTCCATTAAGCCGGCGGTGATTGGTGCACCGTCTTCGTCGTAAGTGTCAGGTGTTTGGATTTCTACGACTGATTGTTTTCGGAGATCTTTGGGTGAGATTAAACCAAATGAAATTGCGTCAACTACTTTATGGATCAATTCTTCCGATGCCATGATTATGCTTTCTCCTTAAGTTTTAATTTTGGTGTAATACAGAGACTTTGGAGTTCCTGTAGTAGCAATTTAAAGGCGTAAGATACAGTAACAGGAGCAATCTTTACCTTTTCATCGCAAATTTTGCAGACATAACGTCTCTGTTTCATGTCAAAGTAGGCTATTTGACCACAGGTTTCACAAATAAATAAGGTATACTTGTCAGATTCTTCAAGCAGTCTGTCTCTTAGCAACATGGCTGCGCCGTGACCGATAAGGCAGTCTCGCTCCATTTCACCAAATCTAAGACCGCCCCCTCTAGCTCTGCCTTCAGTTGGTTGTCGGGTGAGCATTTGGACTTGTCCTCTAGCTCTGGCGTGTATTTTGTCTGCGACCATGTGGTGAAGTTTTTGGTAATATACAACTCCGACAAAGATTTCTGCAACAAATTTTTCGCCTGTGGTGCCGTTGTAGAAAACTTCGCTTCCTGTGTGGCTAAAGCCTAATTTTACTAGGTTGTTTCGGACTTCGGTGGGGGATTCATTTGCGAAGGGTGTGCCGTCACCTGGTTTTCCACGGGCTGATGCGGCTTTTCCTGTTAGAGATTCGATGAATTGTCCGATGGTCATTCTTGAGGGGATGGCATGGGGGTTAATGATTAGGTCGGGTGTTATGCCTTCGTCAGTGAAGGGCATGTTTTCTGGTGGGACAATTAGGCCGATTACGCCTTTTTGGCCGTGTCGGCTTGCGAATTTATCTCCGAGTTCAGGTATTCTTTGATCGCGTACACGAACTTTGACGAGTTGGCTTCCTTCACCAGATTCAGTGACAAATATGCCATCTACAATACCGGTTTCGCTTGGGCGCATGTCTATGCTGGTGTCGCGCATTGAGGGTCCTTTTACTTCGAATTCTTTGTATTCTTCTAGGAATCTTGGGGGGCTGATTCTGCCTATTAGGACGTCTCCGCCGACTACTTGTGATTCGAGGCTAATGATTCCATCTGGTTCAAGTAGACGGTAGTATTGTTCACCGCGGTAGCCACGTGTGCCAGGTTCAGGGACGGTAAATTTGTCTTTTAATCCGCCGAGATATTGACGACATTCTGCTTCGTAAATGCGGTAGAAAGTTGATCTAAACAGACCTCGTTGAATTGAGGCTTGGTTGAATATGATGGCGTCTTCCATGTTGTAGCCTTCGAAGCTAAGTACTGCAACGACGCAGTTTTGACCTGTGGGGCGTTGTTTGTATCCCATGACGTCCATGTTTTCTGTTTGGACTAGGGGTACTTGTGGGTAGTGTAAAATGTGGCTACGTGTATCTGTTCTGTTATGGAAGTTTGTTCCGTAAACGCCTAGGGCTTGTTTTGCCATTGCTGCTTGGTAAGAGTTACGGGGGGATTGATTGTGTTCTGGATAGGGGATTGTTGAGGCACAAATGCCAAGGATTGTGTATGTTGCGATTTCAAGGTGGGTTGTTTCAGGTTTTATGTCATCGTATGTTATGGCGATGAAGGCGTTTTCTTCTTCTTCAGCGTCAAGGTATTCGATGTAACCTGATTTGACTATGTCTTCCCATATCCATTCGCCAAGACCAATTTTTTCGATATGTTTAGGTTGGAGTTTTGGTGTGCCGTTTTCAACAATGATTAGGGGGCGTCTTACACGTCCTTCGTCAGAGTTGGCGTGAACTTCTTCAGTTGAGGTTTGGGATTTATTAAAGTATGTAATGTTTACTTCTGTTGAGATTTCGCCTGATCGGCGTTTTGTGCGGAAGCTTTTAACCATTGCTTGGGATGAGTTGTGGTAGCCGATAATGTTTCCGTCAACGAAAACTTTGGCTCCAGAAAGTCGTTGGTCAATAGTTGCTTCTGATGCTGGAATTGTACCCATTTCGAATAGGATTTGTTTTATTCTATCAGGGTTTACACCGACTGCGATTGTTGCAGATAAGGCCAAGTTTTTGACAAGACCACAGTTAGAGCCTTCAGGTGTTTCGTTTGGACAAAGTCGTCCCCAATGGGTTGGGTGTAAGTCTCTGGCTTCAAAGTTTGGTTGACTTCTGCTTAGAGGGGATTGGAGACGTCTTAGGTGGCTGAGGGTGGAGATATAGTTTGTTCTGTCGAGTAATTGAGTAACACCAACTCTTCCTCTGCCCCAGTTGCCTGTTGCCAGTGCGTGTTGGAATCTTTCTGTGATTATACCAGGTCTCACTGCTGCGGATACTGTGATTATTGAGCCTTTAACGCCTATGCGTTCAAGTTGATATTTGATGTCGCGTGTTAAGTTGCGGAAGGAAACGCGGAAAAGGTCTGCGAGTAGGGGACCGCCAAGGCGTAGACGTTTGTTTTTGAAGTGATCTTTGTCGTCTTGTTGGCGTATGCCCATTTTTAGTTGGATTACTCGGTATGCCATTTCGCCTAGGAATATGGCTTTTTCTTTGCGATTGGCATCGCTTCTGCCTAGGTGTGGTAAAAAGTTTTTGTCAATTGCTGTTTCGGCTTTTTGAAGTCGGTATTCTTCAACTTGCCCGTGGGCGACACGGTTGCCAATAAAGAGTACAGCATCAGAAGAGGAGTCAACACCGATTGCTTTTTCGAAAGAGGCTGCAAGTTGTGCTTGGATGTCTTTGTCAAGACTTACTGCCTCTGCTATGTCTTTGTCTTTTTCCATGCTTAATGCTCGCATGATGACGACAAATGGAATTTCTGTTGGTACACCAGGCATTGTTACATATATTGCGTCGTCTGATTTTAGTTTAAGTTCGATTCTTGCACGGAATCCAACAGTTGTTGAGAATATTTTTGCTTGATAGATGGGGCTAGTTCCTTTGTCGTCTATGTCAACAATTACACGATTGGGTGCAAGGTCTTCCATAGCTACGATGACACGTTCGGAGCCGTTTACGACAAAGTATCCTCCAGGATCATCTGGGTCTTCGCCAGCCGATATTAATTCTTCCCGTGAGAGTTGGCTAAGTAAGCAAAGTTTGCTTTTCAGCATGACAGGAATGCTTCCTATGTAGACAAGTTCGGTATCTTGCTCACGCCCGTCTATAACTGGAGTCATTTCAAGTGCAATTGGTGCGCTATAAGCAAGGTTTCTTAAACGGGCTTCCATTGGATGGATTTCGTGTTTTGTTCCATCTACTTCGGTTACGTATGGACCTGTTATTCTGCTTTGAGGATCGATTACCCATATTTGACCTAGTTTTACTTTGTAGGGGTTATCTGGAACTTCTATGGGAATTTCAGCTATTTCACCCACGACTTCTTGTAAGCCGTGATCGATGAATTCGTTGTAGCTGTCAAGGTGCTGCCTTACTAGACCTTTATCGTTGAAAAATGCTTTCAATAATAAGTGGGTATCTTCTTTCTGTATTTCTGTCATACTAAACATCTCCAATCAAGTTAAACTGGTAAGTGTGAATTCTTGTTAAGCAGGTCCTTCTCACGTGAAAAAATTTCTCCTATATTGCTGAGAGCACAATCAAGTCTCCGCAACCTGCTTATAAACGTTGTTACTACAGTTTTGTCTAAACTGCGGGTTCACTAAACTTTCAGAGACTGAACATAAAAATAGCATTTTCAGAGGGCGTGAAACGTTAAACGCAAGCACAATAAAGAAAAACTATACAACATATACCATCAACGTTTCATCCACAAACCCACACTTATAGCACAGCTGAAAATATTAAAAAAACAAATGCATAAAGTATCAATACCTAACTATTTTGTACTTGTTTCTACCTAGTTGACGTTTACGCTTCTCTTCAGCCTCAGTTATTTTTGAATCACCTGTCTTTATTTGATAAGTTTTAGGTTTATCCACCTCATTACCAAAAAAATCTCGCTCTTGAACAATAAAATCACCACCCTTACATATTTTCGCACAATCATTACCTTTCATTGCTTGATCAAAAGCAAAACGATCACGCGCAATATCACCAGCCACTTTTCTTGGCGAACGAGTAAAACGCCTATTAGTGTTCCCAAACCCATAAGGACGTTTATCTTGAGAAGACTGTTTCACCAAATTAATTACCGCCCAATACTTGAGAGAATTACTTTAATAATTTTTCTGCAACCCACTTTTTAGCCTCAGCCACATCCACTGTATTTGGTCTGCCACGTCGAGTGAAACCAAAAGTTTGCCCCAAACAGATAAAGTAATCAGATTCTAAATGTTGCCCACGTAATTCAAGAGCCTCCTTAACTCTCTGATAGGCAAGCTTGTTACTTGCACCACCACCTGCCCAAGTCATAAACAGCACAAACCGTTTACCATTACCAAAATTTGCTGTTTTTATAAAGTTTAACAACTCCACATAAGGTTCACCACCCCTTATACCTGTGCCAAGAAAAACCAAATCATAATCATCCAAAGAAGGCACAATAGAAGAGCTAAAGGTTTTTGTTAATTTTATTGATTTACAATTTGCGGTTTGGGCGAGGGCTATTGCAATTTTTTCAGTGTTGTTTCTATGGGTTGAATAAATAACAATAGGATTCATAAATTGTCACCAGAGATATTTACATGAAAGACTGCAGGACACTATCCCCCTCTCCGATCATATGGCATACCACCGACGGAAAAGAGAAACAATATCACACGAAATGGAATAGACAATACGATATTAAAAACCTTGTGAACTTTTTCGTGACAAGCATTACAGACTAATACGGTAAAACGCGTTTGGATCCTACATGTTTGCTCTGTTTTAGTAAAACATTCATGTTGTTACATTTTATGAATTTATAGGGTTGTAGAGGTTTTGCTTTTCCATAACTCTTGTTTATTTGACACAATAATTGTTGTAGCACTATGCGATGTAACCAATTAATCACGTTCATTTTTTTGCTATACCAAGTAGTTTTAAGAGTTTTGTTAGATTAGTTGTTTATAGACATCACTACCAACGTTGGCTGCATTATTGGAAATTTTGCCCCCAGACATAGTAAATGTTCCCGTTCCATAGGGTTCACAATACACACCACCACCTGCTCGAGCAGCTGAGTTACCGAAAATCACACCGCCAGATATAGTAAAAGAACCATACACGCCTATACCCCCACCATCATAGACAGCCACATTATTAATAATTGTACCACCCGACATAATAACAACACCTGAAATAAAAGAACTAGAACTCACAACTATTCCACCACCATAGTTTGCTTTATTGTTAGAAATCTCACCCCCAACTAACTCAAAAGTGCCAAAAGTAGACACACCACCACCAAGAATAGCTACGTTACCAGAAATCACACCACCAACCATACTAAATGCACCCTCGTTACATATACCTCCACCACTTAATCCAGAGTTACCAGAAATTACGCCCCCATACATTAAAAAAACACCCTGGTTCCACACACCACTACCAATATCAGCATATTTGTTAATAGCGTTATTGTTAGAAATTTCACCATCAACCATTATAAGAGTAGCACCAGAATTAACCATTACCCCACAACCAGAAACACCATCCTCATGAGTAATAACAACACCATCAAGTCTCAAAACTCCACCATCCTCAACAACAACAGTACTCACATCACTCGTACCAATTAACTTGAAAAACCCAACAGAACCATTACTCGTCAAAGTGATATCTTTGTTTTCAGAAATAACAAGCGATTCTGAAAGAACAACATCAGCATCAAGACTGATAACTGTGGATCCTACAGCATTATTAACAGCATCTCTGAGCTTCACCTCAGCATCACTACTACCAACTTTTTTATTATCAGAAAACATGTAAACAAGCAAAGAAGAAACCAGCAATACAGCTACAATAATTGCAATCAAAGAAACAATCATCAAAGAGCTACGACGAGAAACAATCAAACGCTTCACTACAAATCGCTTTCGCCAAGAATTAAATAATGCGAACAAACGAATTTTGTGTCTGGAACTAACCAAACCCGTCACTACCAACTGCTTTCGTCTCTTTACACGATAAAAAAACAAACCAACAACAACACCAACAATAACAACCACCCCAACAATAACTAAAAGATAAAACTGTCCACCTCCGCCTATAACCTCTTCATTAAACACATTACTACCCTCACCACTTAACGCTGCATTTTCAGAAATCAGCGTACTATTTGACATATTAAACGTATCTTTATTGTACACACCACCACCCACTGTAGCCACATTATTATAAATACGGACCATCCGACCTGTGGTGAATACACCCTCATTATACACCCCACCTCCCTTGCCAATAGAGGTTAACGTGTCTGTAGCATTATTCCACTCAATAACACTGTTATCCTGCATAAAAGTGCCAGCATTATACACTCCACCACCCAAATTAGCAGCATTATTAGCAACTAAACCACCCTGATTTGCATCACCTCCCAAGTTAAAAATGCCCTCATTATACACCCCTCCACCCCTATCAGCACTATTACCAGAAATTATAGCACCAATCACATTAAATTCACCCCCACACTCAACATACACACCCCTACCACTATCACCCTCAACATGAGTAACAACAATACCCCCCACAATTGCCAGTACCCCACCAGACCTAACAATAATAGTATCCATACCATTAGCCCCAATCAAACAAACACTGCGCCCACCGTACCACATCAAAAGAATGTCCTTACCATCGGTGATTTCAAGTGGTTTTTCCAACACAATATCCTTTGAAATGTCAATTACATATCTTTCGTTAACTGGAGCTGCACCAATGGCCTCTACAAGTTCAACCCCAGTTTCCACCATAACATTTGCGACTACACCCGTCCACATACCATTGGTCTTCAAAATATTGGGGGTGAAAAGTATTGTTGTCATAAAAAGTAAAGAAATAAACAACAAAACTTTTTTACTAAACGGGCAACGCAACTTACTTAACCTCCCCAACAGAATCACCCAAACCCTTCACCACCAAAGAACCCCGCCACCTTAAACGACAAAAAAACAAACCAACAACAACAGCAATAGCAACCGCTCCTGCGATAGGTAAAAGATAAGACGACTCACCACCTACGACCGCTTCATTAAACACATTATTACCCTCACCACTTAACGCAGTATTTCCAACAATCTGCACATATTCGACCCCCTCAAAAACGCCCTCAGTATACACCCCACCACCCAAAGTAGCCACATTAGAATATATCTCACTCCACCTGACATGCTCATTTGAGGATGTGATGAATGTGCCCTTGTTATACACACCCCCACCCATACCAACAGACGTTTCCGTGTTTACAGCACTATTCCAATGAATCCCACCCCGACCAATACTAAAAGTGCCCTCATTATACACACCCCCACCCAAATTAGCAGTATTATTGGCAATTAAACCACCCCGATCCGCATCACCCCCAAAACTAAAAGTACCCTCATTATACACACCCCCACCCCTATCAGCAACATTACCAGAAATTATAGCACCAATCACATCAAATCGACCGTCACGCTCAACATACACCCCCCTACCCACATCACCCTCCACATGAGTAACAGTAAGACGTGCTGCAACTGCCAGTTGCCCCCCAGACTTAACAATAATAGTATCCATACCATTAGCCCCAATCAAACAAACATCACGATCATACCCTATCAAAAGAATGCGTTTACCATCTATGATTTCAAGGGGTTTTTCCAACACAATATCTTTTGAAATGTGAATCACACATATTTCGTTATATGGTGCTGCATTGATAGTGTTTGTAAGTTCAACCTCAGTTCCAACTGTGGTACTTGTTGTTATGCCCGTCCACATGCCATTAGCTTTCGAAATATGTGGGGTGAAAAGTATTGTTGTCATAAAAAGTAAAGAAATGAAGGCTAAAGTTTTTTTACTGAGAAATTGCTGCTGATTAAATTTAGGTTTAACAGACACACCCATAAATATGTCCTCTTTAATTTAATAAATACGTTATAGACACTATTATTTATTTTGTTTATCCTTCTTTTCATGTTCATTAATTTTTGGTTGATAAAGAAAATTGTATTGTTTATTTTTTCAGTTTTTACATTACTATGATTGTGTTGATTCATGTTGTGTTGGGCGGGTTTGTTTTGGGGATAGTGTGCGGCTATGGGAGCATCTGTGTTGTTAATTACATCATCATAATTGTAGTGTTCTGTTCTGTTTGGTGTAAGTTGGTGTTGTGTTTGGTTTTAGTTAGAGGGGTTGTTGTTGTCGTTTAGTGATTTGTATTGATGTGGTTTCGTTAATGGTGGTGTTTACTGTTTTTTGGATTATGGGTAGCATGTTTTCTTCGATTTCATATCCGATGCAATGTCGTTTGTTTTGGGTTGCTGTTTTCATTGTTGTTCCTGAACCTAAGAAGGGGTCAAGGATGGTGTCGCCTTTGATGCTAAACATTTTGATTAGGCGTTCTGTGATTTCAGTGGGGTATGCTGCGGTTCGGCGTTCGAGTTCGTTGGTGGTTTGTCGGGTGCCTTTTAGGGTCCAGATTTGGCTGAACCATTCATCGCGTTGTTCTTTGGTGAATTTGCTCTCGTAGCGGGGTGGATCGTTGGGTGGAAATGGGCGTAGGTTTCCTTTTCTGAAAAGTAGGATAAATTCGCAGTCTAATGTTACATAAGCGTTTGGGGGTAGAAAGCCTGAGCCTAAAAATGCGCCTTTTCCTTTGTAGTGGGGTTTTGTGGTGAGTTTTTTCCATAAAATGTAGGGTAGTGTTGTGAAACCGATTTTTTCGCAGGCTTCAATAATGCGACTGTGGTTGGGGAAGAGTTGGAATTTGTTGTTTAAGCGTCTTGTGGCATCGCCAATGTTTATGGCTGCGATTCCGCCTTCGATGAGAACACGGTAGGTTTCTTGCCAAGTTTTTGTCAAGTTTTCGTGCATTAAATCATATATTTGTTTGACAATGTCTGTTTTAGATGAGGTAGAGGCGGAGGATAATTTGTTCCAGAGAGTTTTGATTTTTTGGTCTGTTTGACAGAATTGGTTATCCCACATTTGGATCATAGGATAGGGCGGTGAGGTTAACATTAAATGGATGCTGTTGTCAGCAATTTCTGACATATTTTGGCTATTGCCTATGATTATTTTGTGTTGAATCTGCAAGAGATATCAAAGAGTTAAACACTGTGGGGGTTTATATTTTTTGGCAACAGGTGAGTTGTAGTAGAAAAGTTGTAAGTGGAGTGATAAAATTTGTGTTTGGGATTGTGTAGTAGAGGTTGAATGTTTGAAAGTTTTCATCTATAGAAAAAGGTGGGGTATGGTTTCTACAAGACAGCGAAGGGTAAATGTTGGATAAAATGTGGGTTTTAGTAAAGAGAAGTGTTAAACAGGTAGAGTGTGAAAAAGTGGTGTGTTCTCTTTATGTTAATGTTTGGATATTTTGGTGTCTTGCAAGTTGTTTGTTTGTAGGAAATAATATAATAAGGAGGATCTGGCTTTTGTTTTTATCTGGGTGTTTTAGGCTACGGTAACCAAGCCAGGTCAAAGGTGAAGGACTCAAGATCAAAGATCGCTTTGACGTAAGGCGCTCTGATGGGAAATCCTTTCCCGCAGGGGTTCGCAGGTTCGAATCCTGCCCGTAGCACCAACTAATGTAAGTAAATATATCATCAGCAACTTTATTTATATCAAAAGTAGTCTGTAATAAGCGAAAAGTTAGGCAGGGAAAGTTGTTATGCCAAGGGCAACAACAAAGACAGATTTAATAAAGTCCGCTAATGAGCAGTTCGGCAAGATGTGGGAGCTAATAGAGTCCATGACCCAGCAGCAGCAAACATCAATATTTAATTTTGAGGGAGAATCGCTTGGTAAAGAGGCTCATTGGACAAGGGATAAAAACATTCGTGATATTCTTGTTCACTTATATGAGTGGCATCAGCTTTTGATAGTTTGGGTGGCAAACAATACGAAAGGTGAAGAAAAACCGTTTTTGCCATCGCCGTATAATTGGAAAACGTATGGTGAGATGAATATTGGCTTTTGGGAGAAACATCAAAACACGTCATATGATAAATCAAAAGAAATAGTAAAAGATAGCCACAAGAAGGTCATGGTGTTAATTGAAGAGTTTGGGGATGTAGAGCTTTTTGAGAAAAAACATTTCAAGTGGACGGGAACTTCAAGTTTGGGGCAATACTGCATTTCAGTAACCGCAAGCCACTATGACTGGGCAATGAACAAAATGAAAAAACACATCAAATCATGCAAAAATTAACACCGTATAGCAAGGCAAAATGGCATTGTTGTATGTGTTTTAGTTTATACTGTTTGAATTGTTCATTTTTACATATTTTTCCATTACTGATCTTGTTGCCACGGAAAAAATACGTCAATATCTACTTATCTTGCTATAAAACAGCACTATGCTAACTTGTATTGACTAACCAAAGTAACCGCCAAAGTTTATAGTAAAACTCCGCCAAAGTTTATAGTTGACTATTCAGAACATGACTAATATAGCCTACAATATTCAAATAACAATGGTAAACGGTTTTATGTCAAATATAGTTGTTATTGTAGTTGGCGGACAAAATTTTCGATGTCTTTGATGTATCTTAGATTTAAGACTTTTCGTGTGTTTTGTTTAGTAACGTAGTCTTTAAGCATCCAAAAAACGTGTTCTCGCACTTCTTGGGATGAGTCGCGATTTTCATATTTGTTGTATAGTTCGATGAAGTGTAAAATTTGTGTTTTTATTTCAGGGTTGGTGATTTGCGTTTTGTTGGGGTTAAATATCCAGGGGCAGTTTCTTGCGCCTCGGCCAATCATGACAAAGTCGCAACCTGTTTTATTTAGAAGGTCAAGTCCTTGGGTATAGTTTGTAACATCGCCGTTGGCTATAATTGGGATTGTGAGTTTTTCTTTGACTTGTTTCATTATGGTCCAGTTGACTTTTTTTGCAAGTTTTTGTTGGGCAGTTCGTCCATGTATGCAAACGGCTGAAACTCCGGCGTTTTCTAAGGTTTTAGCGATTTGCACGGCAATTATTTTTTGGGCATCTATACCTATGCGTATTTTTACGGTAACGGGTTTAGGGGTTGTTTGAACCATTTTTTTTACAATTTTTTCCAGTAAGACAGGTTGAGATAGTAGGTAAGCGCCGTAGCCTTGGGCTAGAATTTCTTTTTCGCTGCATCCAACGTTAAAATCGATAATGTCGGCAAATTCTTCAACTAGTTTTACGCTTTTTAGTATGGATTCTTCATTGTTACCGATTAACTGTACACTTACAGGTCGTTCAAATTCTGTTATGTTAAGAAGATCTTTTACTTCGCGTCTAGTTTTGTTCTTAACAAGCTCTACATCAAACATTTGGGTGTAGACTAAACCTGCAGTGTTTTCCTTACAGAGCATTCGAAAAGCAGTGCAGTTAACGGCAGCCATTGGTGCAAGAACGAATTGGCTTGAAAGAGCAACATTTCCTATTTTCATCGGCTTTTTACACTTCCACAACTACATCTACTGCTTTGCAAGATCCAATAACCCAACTGTTTAACATGCTTGTCAACTAGGATACGGTTTTGTTAGTAGTTATATTTAGAGTTATATTTTTAATTTTATGTTTAAAAAAGGGGTCTTAGAGGTGTTTTACTGCTTCTACTGTTTGTTTCAAGACCAGAGCGGCTACGTCTTGGTTGGGCCAACTGCCTAAACCGCAGTCAGGACCTGTAAAGGTTAAAAGTTCACCATATTTTTCTTTAGCTTCAAGGTAGCGTTTATGGATAATTTCAACTGATTCGACAAGTTGTTCATCAGTGGGTTTTTCAAATCCTTTTTCGCAGACTTCCGCCCAAAGGCTATCAATATCTGTTCGAGCAATACCTACACGAATCTGTTTGTCAGCTCTTTCAAGCATGCTTTTTGATACGTCATTAATGTTTCTTGGGGAAGCAGCATATTCAAAAGATAGCACATCTAGGCCTGTTACGTTAAGTAAATCGTGTATGCCACTTGTGGAGTGTAAGTGTATTTGGCGTGTTGGGCCATGAAAATTGTAGGCTTTTTGCAGTGTGTCTACAATAAGGTCAGGGGTAGCAGTTAAATTAGTATGACCATAACTAGGTTCATCAATTGAAATTACACGAGTTTCAATATATTTATTATCCAAGATGGCGTTTTGGGCGAAACGTTTGATTGTTTGGGCAAATCCCTCCAATACATCAGGATAAGCTACAGCACCAACTTCATGCAAATACTGCTCAATAGGTCCAAAAAGACAAACACGCAACAAAATTTTTTTGCCGAATTCTTCACTTAACTCTTTAGCATAGCGATTAAGTACATAAACTTCAGGCAACACAGCCTTATCGGCATCTACAACAAATGAACCCTGAGCCATAGCTTCATGAACAGCATCACCAATTTGCCTTAAACCATTAAACTGTTGCGGAAAAGTAACAACATCCAACCCACAGGCTAACTTTTTTCGAAAAGAATCTACAACTATTTGACAAAAATTTTTCTGCATAAACTCGTCTGCGATAGGGTCTTGATTGTTTAGGATAGCTTGTCGAGTTTTCAAGTAAGCCTGCGCAAAAGTTTCCCTGGTAACACTTTTAGGTAAGGGGAAACTGCCAATGTCATCAATCAGAGGGTACATAAATGAGAAAACGTTTGGAGTTCTATTAAAGGTAATGCAATACAGCCTAAATTCCCGAGAAAAATTTTAACCTATACGACGAAAGTCTTAAAACGCGAAAGTTTTTAGAAATACGGCACAAAATATACTCACACACGTTTCGCACATCCCCTAACGCAGATGAACCAAAACCAAAACGAACAAAAATTCTGCACATTTTGCACAGAATTTTACTCGCAAGATACCAATAGATTAAATTATTCTTAACCTGTGCACTGATGATAACGCGGGTTTTAAATAATGCCTTTTGAAAGAAAAAACAGTTCTATCTTTTTTATAATGCGCTATGTTAAAATGTTTCCGAAAAATACAAAATATAGAATCATCTATCTAAACTATTGAGTCTATATTAAGAGAACTTATAGCTATGTGTACCTTATGAATTCAAAAACATAAGGGATCATCATGAAGAAAGAAAAATTTATTCTGCTCAGTATCATATTGCTCCTGTTTTGTGTTTCCATCACTATCTGCGATATCAACAGTGTAAAAGCATCAAACAAAGATAACAGCGGAAGTTTAACTGTTCAAATTTTAGGATCACCAGGAACAGCCTCTCAAGCATCGGGTTCATCTGTAAAGGAAGTTTTAGATGTTCTTGAAGTTCCATCTCACGGTGCAATTGTTACTTCAACCATTGCGCTTCAGGATAAAGTGAGCTATGAGATTGTTGTCTCAGGAGTCTATTATACTGGAGGAACACCTATAGTAAACAATGCACATGACGCCATGTATGCAACACAGAATAATTGGGCAACTCATACAAATAATCAGAACGGATTGTATATAGATCGTTGGTCTATAGGATCTAAGCAGTGGGGAGCCTACAATCCAACACACACATATAGTTGTACAATTGTAGGTAACGGCACTCAAATCAGTTTTAGAATCTATGGCACAGACATATCAACAAATACAGCAACAGACTCATCATCAAATTCATCATCAGACTCAACGAATTCAAATGATGACCTAACTAATGACCCCGATACTTCACCCACTTCACTAGCTAACTCGCCCAGTACATCTCCACCACCTGCCACTACTACGCCAGCTACAGAGAAATCAAAGGGACTCTTTGAGAACACCTTTGTGATTACTACAGCTTTAATAGTCACTATCATCGTTGCAGCTACCCTTCTTTTATTAACACGGAGTAAAAAACAAGCAACCTAAACCGTTTTGTCAAGTACAGCAACTATGTCAACATTTTTTTCTACCACAGAATGCGAATACATTGTGAGATAAAATTTGGTATTTTGTTAATAACATTAAAACCATCAACAGAGCAAATTCGGCTAAGGATATGTCACGAAATAACTTGACCATTTTTATCGGATAAAACCGTGAATTACACCATGAACATGATCAAATTATTTAGTGACAGTTCCTAAGGTTTTATTTAGTTTCTGTGAAGGTAAAAACAGCATCGCTACCAAGTTATTGTTGGAGATTCAAAATGAAAGAAAAGAAGCATATTGAAGAAACATTAAATTTGTGGTTTAAGTAATGAAAGAAAAGAAGGGTATAAAAGTATGGCAACTCATCTGAGGTAGATGTTTAATTTTATGAAAAATTAATGAAAAGTTATTCTACAATCTGCATATGTTGGTTATGGATGTTTTTCAGTTTATCTGGGAAAAATTAGAAGACGCACTGGGACATAGTGTTGATAGAAGTTTGTTTGTAAAGCAGGTATAGAGGGTTGTTTTTCCTCTTGTGAAAAAACATTGTTAAACTGTTTTTTCATCGCATTTCAATGAAACTCGTTTTATAAGATTTATCCGAATTTGCCGTTGACGTAATTTGAGGTTAGGTCATTTTGTGGGTTTTCGAAAAGGTTTTTTGTTTGGTTGAATTCAATCAATTCGCCTACGTACATGAAGGCGGTGTAGTCTGAGATGCGGGCGGCTTGTTGGAGGTTGTGTGTGACTATTACTACTGTATAGTTTTCTTTGAGTGTTCCGATGAGGTTTTCTATTTTTGATGTTGCAGCTGGGTCTAAGGCACTGCAGGGTTCGTCCATTAGAATTAGTTCGGGTTCTGCTGCGAGAGCTCTGGCGATGCAGAGTCTTTGTTGTTGCCCTCCAGAGAGGCTGAAGGCGTTTTCGTGTAGGCGGTTTTTTACTTCATCCCATAGTGCTGCGCCTCGGAGACTTTTTTCTACGAGATCTTTGAGTTTTTGGCCTTTTGCTGTTCCATGGATTTTTGGGCCGAAGGCTACATTTTCAAATATAGATTTGGGAAAAGGGTTAGGTTTTTGGAAGACCATGCCTATTTTGCGTCTTAATTCGTATACGTTGCTGTTGTTGTCATAGACGTTTTTTCCGTCAAAGATTATTTCGCCAGATGTTTTACAGCCTATAATTAAATCGTTCATTCGATTAATAGAACGCAGCAGAGTAGATTTTCCGCATCCAGATGGCCCCATTATGGCGGTGACACTTTTTTCTTTTATCTGCAAGTTAACGTCTTTTAGAATATGCGCGTTTGTGAACCACAAGTTGAATTTGTTTGTTTGTATTTTAGGCACATTGTTCTCTCCGCATGATTATTGCAACTATCTGTACTAAGTTAGTACAAGGTAAACTGTTTTGAAAATCATTGGAAACGAGGATTATATTGATTCTCACATTAGACTCAATAGTCTATAATATTCTACATATATTGCTGAGGGAACGAATTTATTATCTGATCAGCCCATAAATCACTGTTTGACAATTGGAAAATGCAAGAGACTGCAAGACAAAAAGCAAACCTAAATAACAATAGATACATCGACTCGCAACATCATCCAGCCATTGTTTCGTGTCCGTCATGGTGGTGTTATGAAAAGCGGTTTCATTGATTGATAACTATGTGGTGCGTATAGATAATATGGAAAATAGTGATTTAGCGCGGTTGAAAGATAAAATCATAACGTTTACATCTGACCGACCCTTGGTTACAGACATCATAGCTAAACTTACCATCACTTTTGGGGTTGTGCTACTGATTTCAGGGCTTGCACTTATGCTTGCTGATTCAAGCTTAATATCTCAGATGCCACTATCAGATACAGCTGTGAGCACCGCTGCAGGTGTAATAAGTTGGGTTCCAGGTGTCCCCTTTAACACCAACGAGTTAATCATTTTTAGCGTCACAACCGCAGGCTTAGTAGCGTGGATAGCTGGGATTGACTTGCTCCTAATTGGGTTAGGTACATGGGTTAAACACCGTATAGCACATTTATCTGCAGTCATCATGTTTGGCTTAGCAACAATTTTCCAGTTTCAACAATTCGTCACTCTAGGAATAATAGGTGCACCCGCATCAATCACAGGTCTCATCGTCAACGGAATAATAACATACTTCTTTTTCATTACACTTAAATGGACAAAACACCCAACAACAATAACAAACAAGTAAACATCGAAAATAAAATACCACCGATAAAACAGTTAATTTTGTATTCAATCAATTTTACATACAACTAAAGTTCACTCACAACACCAAATTCATTTTCCATAACTAAGAGAAAATATGTAAATTGCCAATAAATGTAGAAGAAAGTTTAGCTAACTATGGCATGTGTTTAGTGTGCTTGGTTTTTGTGAGCAGTTTTGTGGGGTTGTTTGTGTTATTGCCCATACTTTCTGAGATGACCTAAACACATACTAACTATGTATTGTGTGAACATGATAGTCGTTTTAAGAGCTGACATCGTTTGTGTTCCATCATTAAACAGGATATAGTTAATTGCTATCTTCGATATAGTTTGCTGTGAATAAAACTAGGTCGATAAAATCGATTTTTTTGTCGCCGTTTAAATCGCATCGTGTGTATTGATCAGGGATTTCTTTGTTTTGATTGAAGTGAGAAAAGGCACTTGTAAAGATTACTAAGTCAGGAAAGAACACTTTATTGTCTAAATCAAAGTCACCCATTAACTCTATGCATATAGGTATAGTTAATGCTGTAAGAGGTCTGGATTCTGGATCTGTTATAATTACACGATAGTAGCCAATGCCTACAAATGCGCAGGATGCCACAAACAAATCCACAGTTATAGTTTTTTGTCCAGATATGACTGCATCTGTGCTTACAACAGCTACAGGTACATTGTTAACATCTATTAGGGTTACATGAATTCGAACATTAGCATCAAATACAGAATTAAGGTTTATACTAACTGACGCTGGCCGTCCTCGATACACTGAGGTACTAGCATTTCCCCATTGGTTGAGTGTTTCTGTATGCTCAATAGTTATTGAGACTGCTTCCACCAACTGGCATTGCCATCCAACCAACATAAGCATTGACAGGACAGCAAATAATTTTATGGTTTTCATAATACAGTATAATGTAGAGTAAAATAAAATGTAATCCCAAATAGTTTATGGACTTCAAAAGAATCTATATATGGTTTTTATGGTTTTGACATCGTTACAATGTGCTAACTGTACAGGAATGAAATAAAACAGGCATATTCAAATCGGCAAAGAGAACACTATATTACTGCATAAACGTGTAGAGGGAAAATTTAATCTAAAGGGCAATAAGTGGAAGCGTTAGTTCAAGGTTAAATTTTTTATCTGTAACCTGAACTTTGTAGTTTACACTACACGTTAGATGTTTAAAGTTGTTTTTGATTCTATAGCAACTTAACTTTTTATTGTTTATATCCACAGTGTTTAACCCACGCTGCAATTAACTCTGGTGAAACATTTGATAAAATAGAATGTATTGCAGTAATTAAAGTTTCCACAGTTCGA
>Ga0123356_10001199_pt1 | contig 28734 bp, 20 predicted proteins | sample TergutEmb28metaG_2_FD_92546 | JGI IMG/M metagenome (GOLD analysis project Ga0123356, IMG submission 92546) | Embiratermes neotenicus P3 segment gut microbial communities from Petit-Saut dam, French Guiana - Emb289 P3 | ecosystem: Host-associated > Arthropoda: Insects > Digestive system > Gut ...
CTGCGCCCTTAATCCTGACTTCGCCGGTTTGCGCATTCACTGTTGCAACTGTTTCGCCGCTGCTGGAATACGTAACTGTTCCCGTGCCCAAGTACGTGGCAGCGACGGCGTTGGTAAACAGGGGATCGCCGTAGGTTTTGGCTATTTCAGCCGAAGCATCCGTAAACTCAATTGTAACAGGCAACCCGCCGCCGTTATTATCACCCGAATCGCCTTCGACGGCATCGTCTCGCCCCGCTTTTTTGCGCATCGTTTCGATATCGTCCTGCAAAGTACAACCCGTAAAAACAACTACGCACAATACAATTAAAACCAAAGCAAAAATGCTAACATTCTTCTGCCTAACCACAGCAACACTCCCTTTTATAATACAATAATAGCGAATTTCAAAAGAAAATGCAATTAAACGGTAAACGTTTAAACACTAGTTTCTTCGGCATAGCATAGTGCTTGCTGGCTTTCTAGAAATAATATGCCGTTTTTTATAAGAGATTTTATATTAATTATTTACGATGATTTAACTATTATAACTAATCTAAAAAAAATATGTACTCTGAGAAGAATGCCCAACAAAGGTAGTACCTTTAATTTCGTCCATCTTATATGGTAAATTTCCATCACCACTTGAAGTAATGGGTAAAAAAGGTCCAGAAAAATAATTTGGATGCCAGTTTTTGGGATCAATTACATGAAAAAAATCGGTTTCTTCAACCGTTACTTCTTTTACTTTTGGTATTTCATGATTTTCATTCATAATCAAACTCCACTTTAAATGTCGGTATATTTATACCGATGTATTATCTTCCCATTTTGAAGAAATTTGAATCAACCCAATATTATAATTAAGATTGGGTAACCGGGTTCCCATAATTTTTCCTTTACTAATAAACATTTCAGAATGATTGACGCTTTCGATAGAGGCGTGTAAAAGTTTATAATCTACCAGCACTCCAGGTTTTATGGAAGAACTAATAATATTATCAAATACTTGTTGTGCTAATTGAGGGTCCATATTACCTGGAAGATTAACAATAGGCGGAGGCTCAAGAATATAATCAGCTTCCGGTGCCGAAAAATATTCATTATTTGGATCAAACGGTTCACTCATCTTCATTTCTTTCTCAAAATCTGTATATATTGCCCAAATAATGCGTTCAATCTCCGGATCATCATTTAATATTTTAAGCCCTAATTGTTTTGCTTCAGTTTTTGTAACAGCATGTCCGTGACTAAAATAATTCTTTCCCAGTTTCTGCGCTATAGCTTCGGCATTTTGCACTTCTGTCCCTGTCATGTGGAGCTTTAGTAGTTTTTCGGCCATTGTAATTGATTGCATTGATGCCCGTTTGGCAGCACCAATAATGCTTGGAGCGATTTGACTAACTAGTGGGGATAACAACTCCACTCTCTCTTTCTGTTCTGTGATACCAGCTTCTTCTTTTAAAAAGTTTGTGTAAGCTGAAACATCCTCATATGCAAATTGTTGAGGTCCGTCTTTGCTGTTTGCAGTTATTTGTGGATCAACAGGTACTAACGAAGCCCACGGATGTAAAAATATTTCATCGCATCCAACTGCTATAAGTGTAGCAGCGCTAAAGGCATAAAAAGGCACAAAACAGGTTATTTTGCCTTCTGTCCCCAAATACTCTCTAAGCAGAGTAATTAAGCGCCAAGAAGTTAATCCATCACCACCATTACTATTGATTATAAGATCAATTTCCTTCGGTGTTTCTTTTAAAAGTTCTAATTGTTTGACAAATTGTCTTACGGCATCGGGCGCAATACGACCGTTTGCGTTTGATCGTGCGCTGGTGACGTATGAGATAACTGGATGTTTCCGGTATATTTCGAGTTCCTGATATAGTTTTTTTCGTTCAACAAACCCCATTTTTTGCTCCATAACAATTGTTATGAAATTTCAAGAAAAATTCAAGTGCTATTCACGACAAACGCATAAACGATTCTCTGTTTTCAGAGCGGATCTCTGCTTTGGAAGCTTGGAGCTTTTTTCATGGACAAGTGGCGCTAATTTGCTGGACGCATGAGGGTTCTGGAATATACATTACAAGCCCAATTTCCTCAAACATTTATTCATAAAAAAAACAGCCGCCCAACACAGACGGCTGTTAACCATAGCAGCGCATTAAGCAATGTACATCTGCAGCTTCTTCCTGCGGACAGGATTCTGCAGCCTGCAAATAGCTTTTGCTTCAATCTGCCTTATCCGTTCTTTGCTCAGGTTGTACATCTCTCCAATTTCCTTTAAAGACATCGCTTTGCGCCCAAGACCGTAATGACAGCGGATAATTTCTGCCTCATGCTTGTTAAGAGTATTAAGCATATACTCAATGTCTTCTTTCATGGCCTTTTGCTCTGCTTTTTGATGCGGAGTTTTGTACTTATCATCCTCAATAAAATCCTTCAACTTTGAATTGCGATCTTTGGATATATTTTTTTCCAAAGAAATCATTTCTCTGGATATATTCAAAAGCTCCGCAACCATGTTTTTGTCCATATTCAAAAGAACGGCAATTTCGCCAATCTCTTCTTCAACAGAATGTGTTTTAATCATCTTTTTTGCTTTTTCAATTTTGACAAGCTTGGATGCTTTATTCTGCGGAAGACGGATCATTCTGGATCTTTCGCAAAGAGCATTAAGAATAGCCTGACGTATCCACCAGACCGCATAAGAGATAAAATGAACTCCCTTTTCAACATCAAAGCGATCTGCAGCATTTACAAGCCCGGTGTTTCCTTCGCTGATCAAGTCTTCAAGAGGAAGCCCATGCCCCTGGTATTTTTTCGCCACTTTTACAACAAAGCGCAAATTGGCATTTACAAGTTTTTCCCTGGCTTTCTTGTCGCCAGCCGCTGCCGCAAGGGCAGTTTCTTTTTCTTCCTCACGGTTTAACATGGGAATATTGTTGATCTCCCTTAAGTAGATAATGAGGTTGTTATCTTCCGGGTAAACTTTCCTGGAAGTAATGTCGTCTCTTGTCCTGGCCGTTGTCATAATATCCTCCTTATTTGACTTAGTACTTGATATATAGCAACAATCGTGCCAAGTATGACTGTTTGGCTTATTTAAGAGGAATTTTGCTGTTTTTTGCCTTTCTTATGGATAATATTTCAATTCTTACCTGCGCAGTTCCATAAAATACCAATAAATTATTAATAAATAATCCAATAAAGGGAATATTGACACAAATTGCCTAAATACCTGCTAACCTGTGTCATTTTGACCCTATTTATGCCATAAATTAATTTATTATTAACGTTTGTAAGTGTTGATTTTATTACTAATAAAATATATATTATTTTAAATGAAATTCTTTATTAAAATAATTTTTTTTAAGGTGGGTTTTAATTAATATGTCCGCTCCTGAGCTCGTTGTCAATGAAGATAAAATAAAAAAAGCTATACAGTCAGGAATCCCTCTAACAATAACGACTTACACGCTTCCTCGCGAAATAGAAGTATATATAGAACAGGTTATCAGCGTTTTTCTTAAACAGACAAATCAACTAAAACTTAAAGATTATATCGTTTATTGTGTACAGGAACTTGTAGTAAATGCAAAAAAGGCCAATACCAAGCGTGTTTATTTTAGCGAATGCGGTTTGGATATTAATAATCCAGATGATTACAAAAAGGGAATGGAAAATTTCAAGGATGAAACCCTTAGTAATATAGCTCATTATCTGCAGCTGCAAAAAGAAAAAGGGCTTTATATAAAAATTATTCTACAAATCAGAAAAAATTCCATTTATGTAGAAATACGCAACAATACACAGGCTACACGTGTAGAACAAATCAGAATTCATGATAAATTGGCAAGGTCCAGGCAGTACGAAAGCCTGGAAGACGCTTTAACCCAGGTATTGGACGATTCTGAAGGCGCCGGCCTTGGGCTGGTTATTCTTGTTTTAATGTTAAAAAAAATGGGGCTAAAGGACGATTGTTTCAACATAGACACTACCGAAAAACATACTATTGCCAGCATCACCGTGCCTATGGATTCCGCAACAGTAAATAACCTTTCGATACTTTCAAAAACAATTGTAGACAATGTCAGCTCTTTGCCGCAATTCCCGGAAAATATTCTGCTTATTCAAAAACTTATTGCCGACCCAACTTCGGATATGCCTGTTATTGCCAGGCAAATTTCCATGGATCCTGCGCTTACGGCTGACCTTTTAAAAATAGTCAATTCCGCTCAATATATGCTGCCTAAAAAAGTAGACAATATTTCAGAAGCGGTTAAAATGGTCGGCATAAATGGAATTAAAAACCTTCTTTATTCATACGGGACGCAGAAGCTTCTGGGCGATGATACCGCAGACAAAAAGAATCTTTGGGAACATTCGTACAAGACGGCTTTTTATGCTTTTAACCTTGCAAAAAATTTCAAGGATGAAAAAAGCCTGCAGGAAGATGTATATGTCAGCGGCATTTTGCATGATATGGGTAAAATTGTCTTCTCCAATGTGCATCCCGATTTACTGGAAAAGATAAAGAAGCTCTGTTCGGATAAAAAAATGCCTTCTTCCACATTTGAAGATCTTTCCGCCGGCATGAACCATGCGGAAATTGGCGCTTTAATTGCTGAAAAATGGAATTTTCCCGAAAGGCTGGTTATGGCCATACGTTACCATCACGATCCTGGCGGTGTGCCGCAGGAATACAAAAATCTGGTTGATACGGTGTACCTTGCCAATATGTTCTGCGAATACGAAAACAGCAATGCCGCTTTTGAACAGTTTGAATTCGGCCCGCTGGATAACTATGGTATAACTACCAAAAAGCAAATGGACACTCTGCTCGAAAAATTTTCCCGCGGTTTTATCAAAGAATCTAACCAAATAAGTTCGAGCATACGGTCAAAATAAGCACACAAACCATTCCCCAACGCATGGCTTTCATGCTATATTAAATTACTTATGTTTCTTAAACGCCTTACTATTCTCGGCTTTAAATCGTTTGCTGAACGTACGGAAATCGAATTTAATGACGGCATTACCGCCTTACTGGGCCCAAATGGCTGCGGAAAATCCAATGTTGTGGACGCAGTTAAATGGGTTTTGGGGGAACACGCCGTCAAATCCCTGCGTGCAGACAGAATGGAAGATGTAATATTCGCAGGCACGGAAGCCCGTAAACCCCTGAATGTTGCAGAGGTAACCCTTGGCATTGCCAATGAAACAGGTTTATTGCCAATGGATATGCCGGAAGTCGAAATTAAAAGGCGGCTCTACCGTTCAGGCGAAAGCGAGTATTTTATCAACGGGGCGCAGGTGCGGCTTAAAGATATTCGCGAGCTTTTCTGGGATACCGGGGTTGGCAAAGCGGCTTATTCTGTGATGGAGCAGGGTAAAATCGATCAGGTGCTTTCTTCCAGGCCCGACGAACGGCGCTATTTATTTGAAGAGGCCGCAGGCATTACCCGCTTTAAAGAACGGAGCGCGGAAGCCGAGCGGAACCTTGCCAAAACCGAAGAAAATATGCGCCAGGTCGGCCTTATCCTGAACGAAGTAAAACGCACTCACGACACCCTTAAAACACAGTCCGAAAAAACCCTGAAATACCGTTCTTTTAGGGATGATATTTTCAATTATGAGCTTGATATTCAACTTTTACGCCTAAAGCAGTTTAGGTATGAAAAAGATGAACGCACCGAAACATTGCGGCGGCGGACTGCAGATCGCGACAGAATTCGTGCGGAAATGGAAGCAGAAAATAAAGCTCTGGAAGCAAACATGGACGAAGTAAATTCCATGGAAACAAGGCTTATCGAGCTTCAGAAAAACATTTACGGCATGGCTCTGGAAAAAAATGCCAAAGAAAACGAAATACGCCTGTTTAACGAACAGCGCGGTGAATGTAAAATTAAAATCGGGCAAAACGAAAACCGCGAAAAACAGATAGTTCAAAAAATTGCAGAATTAAATGAAGATGCCGCAGGCCAGGATGCCATAATAGGCGATCTTCGCAAGCAGCTTGAAGACATAGAAGAAAACATCCGCTCTTTCGAAGAAAATATTCATCTTGCCGCTGCCAGAATCAGCGACAATAATGCCGCAGTTCACAAAGCCGAAGAAGAGATTCACAATATAGAAAAAGAGCAGATAACTCTGGAAAAAGACCTTGCAAAAATAACAGACGACATTGTTACGGAACTGGATGCAGGATTAAAAAAAGCCGGCTATTCGGCAGCGGAACGGCGCAGCGCCGAGGCTGCATTGCACGAGACTTTGGGCCGTCTGCGGACAATTCTTTCCGGCAGGGAAGCCTTAATCCGCGACCTGGCATCAGCCGCGGGCATGGCTGCCGATGTAACCATGGCTGCCGATGCGAACACGGCCGCCAACGCAAGCCAACCGGCAACCGGGGCGGGGATTGATTTCGCAGAGCTGCGGCGCATTACAGAAGGGCTTGCGGCAGGACTCGCTGAAGCTGCCGCCGGCGCTGAAAAAGCAATGACGCTTTTTCAAAATTACCGCGAACATTCGCCTTCATTTATCGACGACTTTCTTTCTCCGCAAGGAATTATTACCAAAAAGCGGGAACTGGATGCGCAAATTAAAAACGCCAGAGACGGCATTGAGCACCGGCGGCAGCAGATAAAATCGCTGCGCAGCGACAATACCGCGCTGTCCGCAAAAATAGATGAGTATCGCGTAACACTTGAAAATTTAAGGGTCAGCAGGGCTCAAATGAAGACAAGAGCCCAGTCTGCGGAAGAGCAGGCAAAGCTTATACGGCGGGAACTTTCCGGCCAGGAAGGTTTGTTAAAAAACACACGCGATGAACTTTTTCAGGATCAAAAACGGCTCAATGATATTGACGAGCGCATTGCCGGCAAACAGGCGGAAATTGCAGAGATAGGAAAGCAAACTGCCGCGCTTACTGCCGAGCTTGAAAAACTCGAAAAAGATATTCGCAAAAGAAACGATAATGTCGCAGGCAAAAAAGAAACAATCAACAAACGGATGGCAGAACTTTCCAGGGTGCAGGAAGCGCTTGAAAAAATACACATGGATCTTGTGCAGTCTGAAACAGAAATTAAAAACATTCAGGATAATTTCAGGGAAACCCACTCAAGAGATTTACTGGAATTTGAAGAACGGGTCTTTACCATTACTGCCGCTCCGGCGGATTTACGCGAAAAACTTGCTGCTGTCCGCGCACAGATGAAAGATCTGGGGGCTGTAAATCTTATGGCGCCGGAAGAGTATGCCGAAACAAAGGAACGTTACGATTTTCTCAGCAACCAAATGGCAGATCTTGAAAAAGCCCGCAAAGATTTAGAAGACCTTACAGCGGAGATTCGCCAGGAATCTTCGATATTGTTTCTTGATACTTACAACCGCATCAGGAAAAATTTTCACAATTTGTTCCGGCGGCTTTTCGGCGGCGGCCGGGCCGAGTTACGGCTTTCGGATCCAAACCATGTGCTGGAATCCGGGATTGAAATTTTTGCGCAGCCGCCCGGTAAAAAACTGGAACATTTAAGCCTGCTCTCCGGCGGCGAATGTTCCATGACTGCCGTTGCGCTTCTTTTTGCTACCTACATGGTAAAACCCAGCCCTTTCTGCCTGCTTGACGAAATTGACGCTGCGCTTGACGAACAGAATGTAGGGCGCTTTGTGCACCTTTTGCGTGAATTCAGTGAAACCAGCCAGTTTATTATCATTACGCATAACAAAAAAACCGTTACCGGAGCCGGAACTCTTTTGGGCGTTACCATGGAAGAATCCGGCGTTACCAAGCTCATTGCCGTGCGGCTTGAACACGGAGAATTGGCTGTGACTGATTCGGAGCCGCCCCAGCATGAACTGTGGGACAGCGAAGAAAGCTTCAAAGAAGAAGACGTTCCTCCGGAAGAAGGCAGGGAACTGCCGCCCGGCGTAAACGATCCCCGCAAAGTAACAGAGGCGCAGCTAAGGCCAATCAGGTCAAGATCGGCAAAATGATCAGGTTTCATTCGTAATATTGACAAAAAAAACAAAAATGTACTATTACTCAAGATTCGCCAATATGCAAAAAATGTAGTAAACTTATAGTTGATGTATACAAGGGAAATTTTGCCCCCAAGAGCCTCTCCCGTAGAAGACGGGAATCCCCTGTTGGGGACATGGAACAGGGCTTTTGACAATGTTGATTTACTGGAAATTCGCAAACCCTATCATTACCCGCTTCCGCGCTGGGTAAGGGATAATCGTATAAAAGAATGGCAATGGTTCACGGCTCAAAATAACTTTTATATGCTGGAAGCTTTGTTTTGTAACTTAAAACTATACCGAATGGCTCAGGTTTTGCTTTACGACAAGGAAAAAGGGGAAAAATTCCTGTTCAGAAAGATTATCCCCGGCACAGGATGGCTGCTTCCAAACAGCCTTGCCAATTCATCGGTTGACAATCATTCATCAACCTTTTTTTTCCGTGTCCATAGCTGGCTGGATGCCGACACTGTCAATTTGGACATCAATATCGAAGCAAAACGCCGCCGGCCCTCGCTTACCGTTCATCTTGCCTACAACATCAGCCGCCAGGATACCACGCCAATGGCTGTATCGCTGGGATTCACAGAACGGCGGACAATGTACGCTTATAAGGCGCTTGCCCCTGTACGCGGAGACATGGTTTTTAACGGGAAGCATATCAGCCTGAAGCAGGACTCCTGTTCGGGATTTTTTTGCGATTACAAAGGTTTTTACCCTTACCGTATGCAAACAACTGTTTGCAGCGCTGTGGGTTTTGATGCGGAAAATAAGCGGTTTGGTTTCCATATTGCCGAGAATCAAACCAGAGAAACCAACAAAAACAATGAAAATGCACTGTGGTTAAACGGGCAACTAACCCCTTTGCCGCCAGTGCTTATTACAATGCCGAACGGCCCTGATGAAAATTGGGTCATACAGGATGTTGAAGGCATGGTAGATTTGACATTTACTCCGAAAGAACAAAACCGGAGCGGCATTAGGCTTATTCTTACAAATGCCGAATTAATTGCTCCGCTGGGGTATTACAATGGTATGCTTGTTACTGCCGAAGGTGCACAGATTAATGTTCGTAACCTCTTTGGTATAGGAGAAAAACTTTATTTAAAGGTATAACCATGAAAAGTAAACAAAATGCAATTTATGCTCCTGGCGAACTCAACCGTGTCAGGGAGAAACTGGGTGTCAATGATTCCGAGGCCAAACGGATGGCGCAGGTTCTGGGCGGCGAAGTCGGCACAGAGCGGGATGCAAAACCTGTCAGAAAAGAAAAAGTAGATTTAATAATGGGCGGCAAGGGCAAAAATGCCGGAAGAAAAATTGACATTGCAAACATGGAAGAAGAAGAGAAAAAGATAAAAAACTCACTAAAAATGAATGAATCGTATCCGGGGGATGATCCTTCAGTTCAGTTAAAAACCAGTTATTTTGAAAGGGTAAAAATAGATCAATATGCAGGTCAATTGGTATTTGACATAAAAAATTCTTTCCAGGTTCTGACATCTTTCTTTTCTTTTTTCAAAGATCCGATAGATTATGTAAATCCGCGTTTTGTAACAAACCGGATGAATGAATATTTCAATAAAATAGAAAAACTGGTGCTTTCGGCAAGAAATTTATTTCCCAAATCCAATACAAAACGCGATAGGCAGTTAAAAAGGGCATCGCCGTTTGTTTATAAAGTACTGGATGTAATCAGAAACTGGAATATCGAACAACTTGCAAGTAACATTGCCAACTTGCAGTCGCATCCCCGTTCAATAACAGTTGTCAATTTTACAGATACGCTCAAGGGGATATATAAACCTCTTTTTATTCTTGAAGATATGAATACAGAAAATATAAAAACTGTATTTAAATTAATTTATAAAGTCCTTTACATAGAAAGCCCAATGGACGCAAAAGAAAAATATCAGGATATTATTCGAAACATTATAGCCTCAATTGTAGACATTCGCCGTGATGTTCAATTTGGGCTTTATCCCATGTTAATGAAGTTAATATCCGACCGTTTTATTGTTTATGAACGATTTTTCATTGAACGGCGGCGCTGTTATATGGCTTTTCTTGGAGTTACCGAACAGGACCAGCTGAAATCTTCAAATTTAGACATACAGCAAATTGAAAGTGTGGATGTAGAAACTCTTCAGGAAAATTTAAATAAAGAACCTGATGAAAATACGGAAACAGAAACAGCAGATAATCCTGCAGCAGAAGCCCCTGACGATCCAAAAGTCATAGCCCGCAGGGCAAAGGAAGAATTTGAAAAAGCGGAAAATAGAGCCATGGAACGAGGGCTGGCAGCAATGGAAGTCTTGTTTCCAAAAGCAGGTTGGGATAAACTTAACGCTTTTCCGGATCTTTATCCTTATTTTGCCCGCGTATACAACATAAAACGCGGTTATGAATTAATTGCCCCCACGGATTCGCTGCATCAAATTGCCATACTAATGCACATTATGGAAGATATGTTTATTGGAATGCGTTATGTAAAATTCAGCGGTATTTCCGGCCCTGACGGTAACATGCAAAGCGTCAATGATGAACTCGGCGATTTGATTAACAACTGGCGCAGTTACATAGACAATAGTTTTGCAAAAGAATATCTTCCGCGCCTTATGGAATATTGCCGTATGCTGGAAAATTCCGAAGATTCAAGAGTAACGGTTTATGCCAAAAAAAACATGAATGAACTGCATTGGATAAAAAGACTTTATTTTTTGCCGTATTACAAATTTGAATCTTTGGCTCCTCCCCCGTTTCAAAAACAGAATATTACTCCAATATACAGCCAAATCAGAAAACTAAGAAAATATCTTACTTCCATAGCAATCGGCATTGAACAGGGTACACGCGCAGGCGGGGCGGCGGTCAAAGCTCCCTGCGAAGGCATAATTAACCCCTGGGAATCTTACAATTTTCAAATTCCAAATCCTGTCTCCAGGCGTTTGGATATACTGCTTGCCCCGGAAAAAAGAATCAATGCTACTCTCATTTTTTTCTCTTTGTCAGCCGTCACAGTACTGGATTACATAATAAACAACGAAAATAGCTGGTCTTATCCAACAGGGCGCCCAGGGCCGCTTTTCAGAAGCGTTAAAGACGAAGGAATTACGCCATTGTTCGGAGTAGACACAAAAATTGATGCGGATCAAATATTCAAGGATTCTCTGAAAAAAGGTTAATCTTGTCATGCGGAAGATTACTGTATTATATGCATTTATTTTATTAACGGCATCAGCATTTGGCCAGGAAATAGATAATGCAGATTTTTACAGGGATTTAAACAATACTATTAATAATTTTGATTTTTCCAATTATTCCTACAGCAACGATGGAGTGCTTTTTCTGCCAACTTTGTATTTAAGTAAAAAATGGGAAACTTATGCCACTTTTGGGATTATGCTAAACAATATGTTTTTTGAAAAACAGGAACAAGATATCGATGATGTTTCTCCAATATCTGTATTCAGGGCAGCTATATATATAAAACACAAAAAAACAAACGGGCTGCTGTATTTTGATTATTACAGCGATTATTCCTGGGGCTTAAGTTTTAAAATAAAGTACTAACTTGTCAAACCGGAAGCATCTGCAACTCAACCCCAAGCGCTTTTGCCGCCTGCTCCGCGCTTTTTATGCCTGTAATAATTACAGGGCCGGAACCCTTTCGCGAAGCGAGAGATGCAGAAACAGCCGCTATATCCGCGCTGGAAGCATTAATAAGGCGCTCCAGCCTTCTTTGCCTGTAACCATCCTCAATGCCGTAAAGGAGCCTGAAAAAATCAACAAGCCCTTTTTCTGCGCTTGTTTTCGGCCTGGTCTCTTTCGCATAACACCCGATTATGTTTTTTACAAGATTATCCTCGGTTAATTCCATTTGCGCGCCGTTTTTCAGTATTGCGGAAATAACATCCAGCGAGCGCACAGGATTGGGATCGCGGTACGTAACAAAGGAAAAACAATCTTCAAGACTGTCGCTGTTTACAAATGCGCCGTAAGCGCCGCCCTTCATGCGAATATCCTCCCAAAGCGCGCCTGTCGAAAGCTGATGCGTTAAAATCATTTCTGCCACTTGATCTGTAGTGTCAAAAAGCGCCGCCTTTAGCGTCAATGCCGCAAAGCCAATTTGCAAAGAAGGAGAAGCGTAAACTTCGGGCGGTATTGCCGCCTTTATGTCGGCCGATGGAAAAGCAAACGGCAGCGAGGAGTTTCTGTTTGCAGGCGCTCCGAACCGGCTGAATCTTTTTGCAAATTCCGTACGGTATGTGCCGGAAGCTTCCCCGGTAATATTGGCAACAAGCCCTGCGCCTGCTATTTTTTCCTGCAAATATTTTAATTTTTTAATTATCAGCGCAATGTCGGTATTTGCAAGAATATGAACAAAATCAATCTGGGTTAAACCGTTCCAGTTTTCATCCACATTTCTGGAACGTATATTAAAACGGCTCGATCTGCCCGACGCATACAAATGACCTGCCGGCGCAAGGCTGGAGTCGAGCTGGCTTTTCATTTCCAAAATCAAATCATGTATACGATTCTGATCTGTAAAATCAGCTTCTGTAATAATACGTAACACCAAATCCAGTGACTGTGCAAATTTTTCATCAAGGCATTTCATCCTGTAAATTATCCAGTCCCTTCCGGTCAAATCAAGAAGGCCAGCTGGTGTGTCAAGGCATTGCTCTGTACCATGCACTGCAGTTCCGGTATGCAGGACAGCATTAAACCCGCCTACGGTTCTGGCAAGCAAACTTGATACTTCGCCGTAATCCATACCCGGAAGCCCTGTCGAAACAACTGCTCTGGAGAAGAATGGCAGCCAGGGATAATCTTCCGGCGGTAAAATATCCACAGGAAAAGCAATGTCTGTGTATGTAATTCCATTGGTGTACAAGTCATGGAAAACAGCCGGTGTCCCGCGCAGATCCTCAAAGCGGCGTGGAATGTACTCATATTCGGCAGAAAGATCTTTACGCGATAAATGAGGAATTGCAGCAAGAGCTTCTGGACTGTCGGCTTCACCCTGGATTTTTTCCAGTGTTTTGGAATTTTCAATTATTTTCTGACGTTCACTTTCGCTCATGTTTTTATCGGCATCTGCAAGCTCTTTGGCAAGCTTGTCTTCCTGCTGCGGCAGAAAGTCTTCTTTAGGTTCAACAACTACAAGAGCGCGGTGCGGATTATCCAGCAAATATTTTTGAATAAGAGACTCAAAAAATCTTTTATCCTGGGCAATACTTTTTTTCAGGTTAGCCATTGCCGGATAAAAAAGCAAACTATCCCAGGGTTTGCCGCCATGTATCCAGCCGCGAAGCGAACGGCGCATCCAAACCAGAGAAAAAGGCCCGCCTGCCCGGCGAATTTCCCGCTGTGAAAATTCCATTGATAAAAGCGCCGCTTCGATTTCTTCTGCGGGAATACCTTCGTTAACAAGCCTTCGCAATTCGCCCATTATTAATTCTTCAATTTCACGGCTTTTATTTTCAATTTTACCTTCAACGCCTTTCAAGCCGGCTACAAACACAGTTTCACGGATTTCACCCTCAAGCCCGGAAACCGGCGTAATGTCTTCTCCAAGCCCGGATTCAATCAGTATGCGCGTCAACGGAGAACCATCATGGCCCAGAAGTATTTCAGCTAATGCCGCAAGGGCGGTATTACTGTCGTTATCGGTAATATCGGTACAAAGCCAGGAAAGAAAAATCGTAGACCTTGCTTCGCTTCCCGCAGGGCAGGGAATGTTTATTTTTTTCGGCGCTTCCCATCGTTCTGCTTTTACAACAGGCTCGCATTTCGCGCCGCTGTATGCGCCGCCGCCTTCAAACTTACAGAAAAATTGCTCATTTAAAAATGAAAGCTGCTTTTCTGTGGGAATATTCCCCGCAAGGAAAATTTTGCAGTTTGCAGGCGCATAACGGCTGCGGTGAAACTCTTTCAGCCCTTCCCAATCCAATTCCGGAATATGCGCCGGATCCCCGCCAGATTCAAACGCATAGGGAGTATCGGGCATAACTGCCCTGACCGACCAATGCCCGGCGTATGCGTCCAGTGAAGAATATGCGCCTTTCATTTCATTGTAAACAACTCCGGTAACAGAGAGCTGCTTTTCGCCGGAAAGCGGGCTGCTGCCTTCTGCATACTCAAGCCTGTGCCCCTCCTGCATAAATGTCCACTGCGAGAGCAAAGGCCGGAAAACCGCATCGCCGTATACAGACATCAGATTAAAGTAGTCATGTTCATTTGTGGAACTGGCGGGATACACAGTTTTATCGGGAAAGGTTATTGCATTTAAAAATGTTTGAAGGCTTCCCTGGGCAAGAACCATGAATGCGTCTTTTAACGGATAACGCTCTGAACCGCACAGAACCGAATGTTCCAAAATATGGGCAGCGCCCGTATTGTCCTGCGGAACAGTAGTAAATGTAAAGGAAAAAAGATTCTCGCTGTCATCGTTTAGTATATGAAATACTTCAACGCCTGTTTTTTCATGTTTTGCCCAAATCCCGGCGGACTTTAATTCATCCAAATCAACTATGTCGATAATAATAAACCCGCTGTCCAGCGCCTGTCCTTTTTTTAAACTTGTTTTAATGTTATGTGTCAATACATCACTCATAAAAATACATCCTTATCGCTATATAGTATAATATCCCCGTTTTCACGGGCAGCTCTAAACCATGCAAGAAATTCTTTGGCAGCGTCATCACATTCCCGCTTTGGCACTGCGCCGAGAAATTCGGACTCTTCGCGTATTATCTGCCTGCGTCCCGCTGAAACACAGGACAGTATTTTTTCAGAAAATCCCTGCCCTCTGCCCTTGAGTAAAACGGCAATATCTTTCTCTGACATTGTTATCAATTTTTCCTGCAAGGGTCTATCTATAGTATCAATTACATCTTCAAGTGTATACAGTTTTTCCTTTAAATCCTTGCCAATTTCAGGGTTGTTTTCTTCAAGCTCATTGACAATTCTGTCTCCAAAGGAATAGTCCCCGTGTTTAAGAATTGCAGCAAGCGCTTTCATGCCGTCAATTTCAAAATCTTTCGCCCCGCCCGATATATTCCGGACTTTTTCCTTTAACGCTGCCGCAATCTGCTCCAGTATTTCCGGTGAAATTTTTTCCTGATATGCAGCGCGCCTTAAAATTTCCGGTTTTAAACCGGCAGGCAGTTTATTAATTACCCCTGCAGAAACTTTCGGCGCCAGCCGCGAAATAATAAGCGCTGTTGTTTGCGCAGATTCTGTTTTCAGAAGCATTACAAGCTGCTCCGGGGAAAATTCTTCCAGAAAACCAAAAATGTTTTCTTTTGAACTTGGCACGGCCTTATTAAGCAAAGCCTCGCCTTTTTCCGGCCCTTTGGCTGCATAAAGTATCCGCCTGGCAATTTCGACTCCGCCATGGGATACGCCTGAAAAATTATAAGTTCCGGAAAATAAAGCCTGAAACTCGGCAAGAATTTCCGCTGCTTCTTCCGGCTTTATTGTTTTTATCAAAGCTATTTCTTTGGATATTTCCTGAATTTGTTCCGGTTCAAGATCTGAAAGAATCTCCGCAGCCTGATCGCTCCCTATAAGAATAAGAAACTTTGCAACACGCCTGTATTTTGAATCTGGAAGTTTTTCTTTTATTTTATCAGAAACGCCGGATGTATATTTATCTGGTTTAGTTGTTTTTACAAGCCCGGTTGGCTTTGGCTGACTCATGGTTTGCTTATAAGCTTCTATTCCATGACGCAGTATATTTCCCATCTTGTTATTATATAATAGTAAGTATATAATTAAAAGGTATAATTATGAAAGCTTATTACATTTTTAGTTTTTTTATTTTACTGTTTCTTGTTAGTGCCGGCAACATCTTTACCCTGGGTAGATTTGCATCCGCAAATACTATTGAAACTGCCGATAACAGCCAATTTACCGAAAAAACTGATATTTCGCAGGAATCTCAGCAATCAAATATAAGAGCAGAACTGATAATGAAGGCTCTGGCGGCAGCGTATCCGGATCGTATTTTAAAGGTAGAATTCCGTAACGATGACTGGGCTATCCTGCTTCGGGATAGATGGTTTTATTATGCCAACGGAAAGATACTGCCGGAGGATTTGCTTGACAACGCCGAGGATTACAGCCGCCTTTCTTTTTACAATTATCCGTACGATCTTCCTCCGTGGAAGAAACCGTCCGAAGAAGAAGCAGCCCGTTACAGTAATATTGCAAATAACAGAAACAACAACCCTCGCAAACGTTCATCGCATTTTTTTGACGATCTTTACCGGATGCATGACAGCGATGAAGCGTCTCAAAGGGTAAAGTCTATCCGTTTCCTTGGAATGTCTGTAGTGGTTCATTATTCGATTCTTGAAGAGTTGTCGCTGGTGGAAGAGCGTATACAGGCTCTTGCAAAAACCGATTCAAATGTCCGGTTATGGGTAAACAACATTAAAAGCGTAGATGGATGGGTTTGGCGGAACATTGCCGATATTCAATCAAGGTCTTTCCATTCGTATGGAACAGCAATAGACATCATGCCTAAATCGTTTGGCAATAAACAAACATATTGGTTATGGGCTACAGAAATTAGATCTGACTGGTGGAATATTTCATACAGCGAACGATACCAGCCGCCCGATGCGGTAATAAAAGCGTTTGAAGCTTATGGATTTATCTGGGGCGGCAAATGGCTAATCTTCGATACAATGCACTTTGAGTACCGGCCCGATATTATAATATTAAACAATTTAAATCTGGAAACAATGAGATAACAGGCTTACATTTTAAGAGGCGGAATTACCCAATAATGCTTTGAATTCTTTTTCATCCAAAGTCTCTTTTTCCAGCAGCGCTTCGGAAACACGATCCAGAACACACCGGTGTTCTTCGAGTATTTTCTGCGATTTGGCATATTCAGTATCAATGATACGGGCAATTTCTTCATCAACATACTGCTGGGTGCTTTCGGCATATTCGCGCTGAAAAGACGGCTCTTGCTTTTCCTGACCGGTCATACTCATACCCCGCGATGTCAGCGCAACATTACGGAAACGTTCGCTCATACCGTAGTCTGTGATCATTTTACGCGCTATGTCTGTCGCCCTGGTTATATCATTGGACGCGCCGGTTGAATATTCACCGGAGATCATTTCTTCGGCAATGCGCCCGCCAAGCAAAATGTCTATCTGCCCCAAAAGATCGGATTTTTTAACTTTATAACGATCTTCAACAGGAAGCTGCAATGTATAACCCAAAGCAAGACCGCGGGGAATAATCGAAATTTTCTGAACAGGGTCTGCGTTAGGGGTAAGCGCGGCAACTATGGCATGGCCAGCCTCATGGTAGGCTGTAAGTTTTCTATCCTCCGGTTTTTGAACACGGGTCTTTTTCTGCAGGCCTGCTATAATTTTTTCTATTGCTTCGTTAAAATCAATTTGAGCAACTATTCTTCGCCCTGCCCTGACTGCAAGAAGGGCGGCTTCGTTTACAACATTTGCAAGGTCTGCCCCGGAAAAACCGGATGTTATGCGCGCAACAACCTCCAGGTCTACGGAAGGATCAAGCCTTACAGGTTTTGAATGTATCTTCAAAATTGCTTCGCGGCCTTTTAAATCCGGCCTGTCAACAAGCACCTGCCTGTCGAACCGTCCAGGGCGCAGCAATGCCGGATCCAGTACATCAGGGCGGTTAGTGGCAGCCAGAATGATAAGGCCGCTTGTGCCGTCGAAACCGTCCATTTCAACAAGAAGCTGATTCAAAGTCTGTTCACGTTCATCGTTACCGCCGCCAATACTGTTGATTCTGCTTTTACCAATGGCATCTAATTCATCAATAAAAATAATACAGGGCGCTTTGCTTCTTGACTGTTTAAAAAGATCTCTTACACGGGCAGCCCCAACGCCAACAAACATCTCCACAAAGTCAGCGCCGCTCATGCGGAAGAAGGAAACTCCCGCTTCGCCTGCAACTGCGCGGGCAAGAAGGGTTTTCCCCGTTCCCGGCGGACCAACCAGAAGCACGCCCTTTGGTATCTTGCCGCCGATTTCTTTATATTTTTCCGGGCTTTTTAAAAAGTCTACAACTTCAACAAGTTCTTCTTTTGCTTCGTCCACGCCGGCAACATCGCTAAAGCGCGTAACGATATCCCCTTCTGCGACAATAACTGCGCGGTTCTGCCCAACAGAAAGCACATTGCCGCCAAAGCTGCCCAGGCGCTTTAAAGCAAACCGCCAGATAAAAACAAAGAAGGCAATAGGTAATACCCATGTAAATATAAAGTTAAGGATTGCGTTCCCTTCACGCGAAACCGCGCCATAAGCGACATTTTTTTCATCCATTAATTTTATAAAATCCTGATCAAAAAGAGACACTGTACGGTATACTTTATCCTGCGTTATATTATAAGCCGATCTCATTTGCAGAGACCGCGGGTTTTGTTGTTTGGACACATTTGTGTAACCGGTAAAATAGGATTCTGTTAACTCTACACGTTTAATTTCACCCGAAGAAATACGGCTCTTAAATTCTGAAAAATCAATTGTTGGATTCATTTTGTTAAGAAAAACATAATTGAAAAGGCTTATACCTATAAACAGAATGGCTATATATATCAGAAGAAATTTCCACCCGCCAAAAGGTTTGAGGTCGGGTAAATTTGGGCCGCCAAAAGGAAACAGCGGCCCTCCTTTATTCTGATTGTCTTTTTTATCGCCGGAACTATTACTCATTAAACAGCGGTTTTATTACAGTGTCAATTTTACTTTTACAGCGAATTTGACAAATCCAGCATTTTTGAGGCAGTGTCGGACCGTTTGCGATCTTTCTCTATCTTTGAAACATCTTTAAGACATTTCTTGATGCTTGATCTGGCTTTAACATCGTCCAAATTTGTTTTTAAAACCGGAATCGTCAATTTCATTCCCGGTTTAATTTTGTCAACATCTACAATAGTTTCCTTGGAAGCCATCAGTATCACCGGATAATAAAGGCCGTTGTTGTACTTGTCTGCGGAAATTTTTGAAAGAGTATCGCCGGATACAACGGTATAGGTCTCCGCCCCGGTAAGAATAAGATCGCCGAAATAACGATCGTATACCTTTTTATAGGCAGCATCTCCATCATCGGCTGTTTTGCAAGCGCCAACCGTAAACGCTATTATTGCCAAAACCGCAATAATTCCAATTTTCTTCATAATATTCCTCCTATTCATTTGTTCCTGACAACAGGATAATTGGAATTTTAACATATTTATTATATTTTGCATATATATATTTTGCATAATTGTTAATCGTGCTACAATAAATCCATGAAAAATTCCAGTTTACCTCCCCTATATTTAATCGATGCTTATGGCTTGATTTACCGCGCTTATTTTGCATTTCTGACGCGCCCTTTGCGCAATAGCGTAGGGCGGAACGTTTCCGCTCTTTTCGGCTTTGCACGCACAATAGTGTCACTGCTGGACGACGGCACTCCGGCTGCGGACGAATATGACAGCCTTATGAATAAAAACATAAAACCCCTAAGAATGGCTGCAATTTTCGATTCCCTGACCCCCACTTTCAGGCATAAAATGTACAGCAAATACAAAGCAAACAGGCAAAAAGCTCCGGAAGATCTGCACGAACAGGTTCCATTGGTAGAAGAATTTCTAAATTCTCTTGGGTTTCCAAATATCAGAATGAACGGTTTTGAAGCTGATGACATAATTGCAACTTTGGCAAAAAAATGCCGCGATGAAGGCCGGCAATGCTACATCATTTCTTCGGATAAAGACTTGCTGCAGCTTGTTGGGAATGGAATTTTTGAATTGCGCCCTTCAAAAACTTCCAAAACAGAAACAGTGTCTTTCAATTCCAATCCTATCTGGGATCTTCTTGGGGCGTTCGAAGTCAAAGCCGAATGGGGTGTTGAGCCTGGAAAAATGCTGGATCTCCTGTCCATGGTTGGCGACAGTGCAGATAATATTCCAGGCGTAAAAGGAATTGGCGAAAAGACTGCCATTAAATTAATGTCCCGTTATGGTTCGTTGGACGAGATATACAAAAATATTGCCGCAATAGAAGGCGTCACAGGGAAAAAAATGGCGGAAGGAAAAGAGGATGCCTATTTCTCTAAATCTTTAATCCGCCTGCAGGAAGAAGTCCCACTGCAAATACAAAATATTGATGAACTTTCCGTAGAAAACATTAACCGTTCCGCAGCAGCGGCAGTCCTTATGCGCGAAGGTGTCCGGCAAAGCGCCAAGCAGCTGGATCCAGGCGTAAAATACCTGATAATCTCCGAAGCCCCCGCAAGCAATAAAGAGTCAGACAAACAGCCCGATGAGCCGGCAAACACTTATGTAAACCCCATGCCGTCATACGAGAGTTCTCCCGTTTATCAATCCCTGCTTGGAAACGGCGTCTATAAACTAATTCTCGATCTTGACGAATTAAAACCCATCCTGAACGAAGCTGCAAAACAAAAACTTTTAGCCCTGGACTTTGAAACCGATTCCCTTGATGCCTGGAATTCCCGCCCCATAGGCGTCTCGCTGGCGCTAAAGCCAAAAGAGGCTTTTTATGTGCCTCTCGCTCCTCACAACACCGCCGAAAGCGATGCCCTGTCGCCGTTTAATGACCCCGAAAAAGTCCGCGCCATGCTTGCCCCGCTTTTCGAAGATGAAAAAATGGTTATAGTTGCACATAACGCCAAATTTGACTACAAAGTCAGCCGCGGATGGGGCATAAGCCGCTGGAAGTGCAAAATTTGGGATACAATGACAGCAGCATGGCTCTCGGACACGGAAAGAAATACTTATACTCTGGATTCTCTTGTATCCTACATTTTTGATTATTCACCAACCTCATATATGGACGTTGTTCCAAAGGGCAGTACTTTTGACGTTATTCCGCTTGAAACTGCCGTCCGCTATTCGGGCGAAGACGCGGATTTCTGCCTTAGGCTGAAATATTATTTCGAACCCCTGCTGGAAAAGATACATACTCTGAAACTTTTTGAAAATCAGGAAATGCCGCTGCTTCCCATTCTTGCGGAAATGGAAGGAGAAGGCATTAAAATTGAACCAAAAATTCTTACCGATTACGGAATAGAACTTAAATCTGAACTTGATAAAATTCAGAAAGACACTTGGGAAATGGTGGGGCATGAATTCAATCTTTCTTCCACAAAGCAGCTTCAGGAAGTGCTTTTTGCGGAACGTAAACTTACTCCGGGTAAAAAAACAAAAACCGGCTATTCTACCGATGCGGCAGCTCTTGAAGAACTTGCCCGCGAAGATCCTGTTCCGGAATTAATTCTGCGCCACCGCACATTATCAAAACTTAAATCAACATACGTTGATACATTAGCCGACATGGCAGACAGCGAAAGAAGATTGCACACCAATTTTGTACAAACCGGAACTTCCACAGGCCGCCTTTCCAGCAGGGAGCCTAATTTGCAAAATATCCCTGTCCGCGCCGAAGAAGGCCGCCGTATCCGGGAAGCTTTCGTTGCAAGCACAGACTGCGTCCTTATTTCTGCGGACTACAGCCAGATAGAGCTGGTTATACTGGCTCATTTTTCCCGGGATGAAAATCTTGTTTATGCTTTTACTGAAGGAAAGGATGTTCATGCCCGGACCGCGTCATTAATCTTTGGAATAAACGAAGACGAGGTAAAAGGCGATCAGCGGCGCATTGCCAAAACAATAAACTTTGGCGTGATATACGGCATGAGCGCTTTCCGCCTTGCAAAAGAATTAGATATTAGCCGTAGCGAAGCTGCAAAATTTATCGATGCCTATTTTAAAACTTATTCCGGAGTACGGCAATTTATTGAAGACACAATCAAAAAAACCGAAAAGGACGGCTATGTTACAACAATTTCAGGCCGCCGACGCTACATCCCTACAATTAATTCGCCTAACAAATCAGAAAAATCTGCGGCGGAACGAATAGCCGTAAATACGCCAATCCAGGGTTCGGCGGCGGACATTGTAAAAACAGCAATGCTTTATCTGGATAAACGCCTTAAGGCGGAAAAGAGCCCGGCTCGTTTACTGCTTCAGGTTCACGACGAGCTTATCCTTGAATGCCCAAAGGATGCCGCCGCCGAAGCAGTAAAACTTGTCAGGGAGGAAATGGAACATGCGGCTACACTAAGCCTTCCCCTGCATGTCAGCGTAGAGATCGGGCAGAGGTGGGGCAGCTTTCATTAAATAGAGTCTGTCTATAATGCGGACACATTATGGACAGACACTAAATATCGAAATATGTTTCAAATTCAACAGGATGGGGCATCTGATTATAACGGGCTGTTTCCTTTCTCTTGTTTTCGATCCAAATCTCAATCAGCCGCAGCGGGAAAACTCCTCCAGCCATCAAAAACTGATGGTCGTCGGCTAAAGCATCAAGGGCTTCGTTCAGGCTTTGGGGAAGAAATTTAATCCTTTTCTTTTCCCTTTTTGAAAGATTGTAAAGATTAAAATCATAAGGACCGTATCTTTCTTTTTTAGGATCTATTTTGTTTTTGATGCCGTCAATACCTGCCATCAGAATTGCAGAAAATGCGTAGTAGGGGTTACATGTTCCGTCCGGGCTTCTAAGTTCAAACCGTTTTTTATCAGGATCTTTCGCGTATGCAGGTATGCGTATAACAGAACTGCGGTTTGAAGTGGCAAATCCTATTGTAACCGGCGCTTCAAAACCCGGAACAAGCCTTTTGTAGGAATTGGTGCTTGGGTTTGTAAAAGCGCACAGAGCGCGTATGTGTTTAAGGATACCGCCAATAAAATACATCGCTGTATTGCTAAGCTGAGAATAACCGTCCGGGTCGTAAAACAGGGGCTTGCCGTCCTTAAACAGATGCATGTGAACATGAAGCCCGTTTCCCGCTTCGCCGTAAATCGGCTTCGGCATAAAGGTAATTGTTTTATTCTCGGCAATCGCCGCATTTTTTAAAATATATTTTGTCAGCATTGTTTTGTCCGCCATTTCACACATGCCGCCAAATTCAACTTCAATCTCAACCTGACCAGGGCCGCCGACTTCATGGTGATGATACTTTACAGGTATTCCCATATTCTCCATCAACATTGTAACCTTGCTTCTGAACCCGGCAAGTTTATCCAACGGCGGCGCAGCATGGTATCCCGATTTCAGCGGAACCTTATAACCAAGGTTTTCGGTTTCTTTTCCGGTATTCCATTCTGCCTGCGCAGCATCAATCCTGAAACCGGAATGATGCCCCTGAACAACATAGCTTACATGATCAAATACATGAAATTCAAATTCCGGCCCAATTCTCATTTCGTCGGCAATTCCGGCAGCCCGCATATATTCTTCCGCATGAATGGCAACATTGCGCGGATCTTGATTAAAACGCCTGTTTTCCGGCATGTCTATAACATAAACATCGCCAATCATGGAAATCGTAGGTATTTCCGCAAATGGATCCATGCGGGCGCTTGATAAATCGGGGATAAAAACCATATCGCTTTTTTCAACAGGCGCAAAACCGTAATTGGAACCGTCAAAACCAACACCATTTTTAAGAGTGTCTTCGTTAAGCCTGTTTATGGGCATGGTAAGATGCCGCCAGCGGCCATTCAGATCGATCATCATAAAATCGGCCATTTTTACACTATTTTTTTCGCATATCTTTTTTATATCGTCCAATGTTACCGGCATTTTAATCCTCTCAAAGTTTTGGAAGTTTTCATGTTAATTTTACCCGTTTTGGATATTTAAGGCAATAGACGCAGACTGACACTTTATACGATTAGTGATATAATGAATACAAAAGGAACTTAATTTTATGATAAAAAAATCATTTGCGCTGCTGGCATTAGCTGTGCTTTTTCTTACTTTTGGCTGCTCAAAAAAAAGCGATTATTATGGTGATTCTAATGATAACTATTCAGCAAAAAAAGATGTCGGTATGCTTTCCCTAGCAGCATCAAGCAGCGAATCATGGGCAGGAACTGCCTATAACCTCAATGGCTCAGCCGGTCTTGAAGATTCTGTACCGCAAAGAGCCCGTGAACCTGCCGTTTCTGACAACCCTGCTGTGTCAGTAACAGATACAGCAGCGGAACGTAAATTGGTAAAACGCGCAAATATTAAAATCAGGGTCGATAACCTTAACGAAACCGGCTCTGCAATTACCGGCTTGCTAGAAAAATTTAATGCCTATTCTGCTTCAACAATTATCGAAGAAAATGCCTATACTTATTCATTGCGTGTCCCGTCGCAAAAATACGAAGTTTTTCTTGCAGAGATGGACGGCATGGGAAGAACAATCCGCCGCACGGAAAGCACCGAAGATGTAACTGTACAATATTACGATCTGGAAGGGCGGCTAACAACCAAAAAAGAGCTGCTTAGAACATTTCAATCTTATCTTGGAAAGGCAAAAACCATCGATGAAATTCTTTCGGTAGAAAGAAGAATATCAGAACTGCAATATGATATAGACGGAACCGGAAAACAGTTACGCGCACTTGCGGACAGGGTTGATTATGCCTCCATTGAACTTACAATTCTTGGTCCGGTTGTTTCAACGCCATATCAAAAAACAACATTTGGAGAAAGGATCAAAGAATTATTCGGTAATTTTAACGGTTTTCTTTCTGCTATTGCGCTTATAATTATTAGCATTGTAATTTACGGAATTCCAATTCTGCTGCTTTTGTTTTTCTTCTTTTGGATTCTTTTTGGCAGAATAGGATTGATGAAAAAACTCTGGCGCATAATTGCAGCTAAAAAACAGGAATAATAAATACTATGTTTGTTTGCGCAAAACCATTTGTAAAAACTGCCTTTCCGGTAATTTTGATATTTTTTCTCCAGGTTGTGCCAATGAACGCCGTCGGAAATGCTGCATCTTTTGCTTTTAATGGAGATAACTTATATTTTTCAACAAACGGCAGCATTTTTTGTTTTGCCGCAGACAACGGCAAACAAGGCGCAGATCCCGCTCCAATACTTCCTTCGCTTGGTTTTTCGGCAGCTTACAAAATTTTGGGCCCTCTCAGGATTGAATTAACAGAAGACCTTTATTTTACAAATTATGAATACAATGTTACGCTTGGGTATGCAATGGCATGCAATCCGGAAAACCGTTCTGCGTTTGCATTGGGTTTTATTACCGGGCTTCAGGCTGCGGCATATTTTCCGGTTGGTAAAAATAACGTAGACATTCATGTCTTTGGCGGCCCTGCCGCAGATTTGCGGGTGGTTACTTTGGCTTTCGGGCTGAATCACCCCGATGACTACACCGGCAATCTGGAAACCGATGCCCAAATGCAGACAAACGCCATCCGCAATTATTTCTGGAGCGAAGGCCGCTGGTTTTTTCCGGTATTCGGCGCAGGAATGAATTTCCCCATTAACGAAAAATTTCTGCTCGGCTTTGACATTCGCACATGGTTCCCTGTTTACCGCCTGTGGACAGACAAAGACCTTCCAGGCATTGACGGATGGCGTTTCGGCGCAGGTTTGCGCATAACACCGCGCAAACACACCCCCCGCACAGAAACAGTTGAAAATGAATAGGCTTGTTCAGGAACCAACCGGATTACCTGAGGTTTTTCCCAGGGGTTCTCCCCAGGGTTCCCGAACAAGCCCGGTATTTGCCTTAATCTTTTACATGTTTAAACATAAACCCCTGAACCAAAAGCTGAAAAGCTGTGGCAAAAATAAAAACCAGCCATGAAAATTTAAAACCAATTAAAAAACCAAGCAAAATGAACAGTCCAAAAGCAAATATCCAGATTGCTCCGCTAAACATTCCAAAACGGCTTGCGGTTGCAGGGTTGTTCCATATTGCCATTTCATCTTTTACCGCCCTGTTATGAAAACTTTTTGCCCATGGTTTTAGCCGGTCTTTTTCGGTAAGAACCAGATAAACCAATATGCCGACACCTGGCAAAATAAAAGGAATTATCATGGCAATAACAGGAACAAACGATTCATAATTTTTATAAAAAACTCCATGAACAAAAACAGTGTCAGATAACTTGCTGCCAAAAAACACAACAAGCATAAGAAGAATGCCAAAAGCAATCAATCCAGCCGCAGAAGCATACCATGCGCCGCGCTTTTTACTTACCGGATACATCGAAGCCGTCTCCTGAGTTACACCCAAAAATGTAAAACCTGCAGATGCGGCGGTCAGGAACGGCATCATTGTTGCAAAAAAAGCAGTCCAGTCAATTATGTTTGAATTCTGCATCCCTGCTTTTTTTATTGAAAAAAAAGCAACAAACGACACAGTTATCCCAAAAAGAGCCAACACACCGAAAGACACATAAGCAGCAACACGTTTTGCAGACATATATTGCCTAACATCCATATAAACCTCTTCAAATACTTCCGCCCGTTTTTTTAACGAAAGTTCATCGGCAAGCGCAGACACATCGCCAAGTTCTGTACTTGCTTTTACAAAAGCCGTTTGCGCATCCATGCCTTTTTTGGCAAAATTTTCAATTTTTGCATTTAAATTAGCCAACAGTTCTTCCTTTAAATCTGCAAGAGCCGCTGTTTCCTCATAACCTTCGAACAATGATTTCACAAATTCTTTCGCATCCATATTAGTCCTCCAATAAATCATTTATGATTTTTTGCGTGAACTGCCAGTCACGCATATTTTTTATAAATACTTCCCGCCCTTTATCTGTTATCCGGTAGTATTTCCGCCGCGCACCTTGTGTTTCGTCCCCCCAGTACGAAGTTATGCAGCCTTCTGCCTCAAGCCGCTTGTAGCTTGAATACAGAGTAGTTTCTTTTAGTTCGTACTGTTCTCCGGTTCGTTCCAAAATGCGGTTGTAAATCTCGAAACCGTAAGCATCGCCGCGTGCCAGCACACGCAGGACAATGGTATCTGTATGCCCCCTTAGCAAGTCCGACGACATAACGGCGCTCGACATTTCTGTTCCCATTCTTATCTCCTCCTTAAAACCCCTTTTTTTTAAGCTTATCGTAGTATTTTTGGTGTCATAATACATGATACATCATATTACTACGACTGTCAAGTATCAAAATAAAGAAAAAACGCTTTTTTAGCAATATTGATATTTAATAATTGATATAAGATTATCAAATAAGGATAATATTCCCATTATTATCATTTTTTGCGCAATTGATCCGAAATGGATAAAAACAATTTGGTTAATGAAGGATCAAAATGTATGCCTTTTCCATCTTTAATAATTTCTATCGCCTTTTCATGAGAAAATGGTTTTTTATACGGTCTTTCCGAAATTAATGCATCATAAACATCGATTATTGCCATTAACCGCGCAGGCAATGGAATATCCTCTCTGGAAAAACCATACGGATAACCGGAACCGTCCCATTTTTCATGGTGATATACAGCAAATACATAAGCATAATCTAAAAATTCCCTTTCGCCTGCTTTTTTTTGAATATCCTTTATTATATCACCGCCAAGCGTTGTATGCTTTTTCATTATTTCGAATTCTTCTTCGGTTAGTTTTCCGGGCTTGCGCAATATGCTGTCATCTATAGAAATTTTTCCAACATCATGAAGCTGCGCAGATAAGATCATCTGTTCAACATTCCAGGAAGATGTCTGGCTGATATATAATCTGTTTTCAATTAAACTATTAATAAATATTTTTAAATATATGCTTGTCCGATTAATGTGCCCGCCTGTAGAATCGTCCCGCCGTTCAACAAGTTCAGAAATTGTTTCCAGAACTGCGCTTTTTAATTCGATAATTTTTTTTGTTTTTTCGTCAACAAGCATTTCAAGGTTATCATTTATTTTTTTAATTTCGTGTGTTTTTACAAAAGTTTTTACCTTGCTGTTATAAAGCAATATTTTTGTAATTATAATAAAGAAGAAAACATTCATTAATTGTGACTGCAGCATAAACCGGTTATCACTGGAAATATCCATTGACGTATTAAAAAAAGTCATGCAGATGAGTGTTGCAATATAATATAATGCTGCAAAAGATATAAATACTCTGGGTTTAAAATCGGGCACAATTACCAATATAAATATTTTTATAAAATATAAATACGGCAATAATGTTTCTGTTATCTCAATAAAGTTTTGAGTAAAATAAAATTCAACATAAATACTTGCTATCAACAAATAACAAATTATCCATGAAATTGTTTTTTTAAATTTTCGAAAAAGAAAAATGAATAAATTGAACAAAACAAGAATAATAATCAGGGGATAATCAATATTAGCCTGGTTTCCCAATGCCTCAATTTGCACATTTGCAAAAAAATAAATAACCGGATTAATTAACACGGAAATAAATAAGACTACCGATAATAACCTTATTCTATATATGCTGTTCTTTAATTGAAGGCTGTCAAATTGGTCTTGTAGTTCAACGGGAACAGAAACGATTATTCTTTCCCTGAATAACGTTTTTATTTTACTCAACATAGTTTTAACACCTCTTTGAGCCTGTGTTTTCATTTTCTTCACTTCCTTTGCGTATTTTAGTATATATCATTTTTATCAAATGTCAACTTATAGAAGTAATTCTAAAATATTTCCTTTTGGGGATTTTCTTTTAATTCTTCCTCTTTTCTCCAGCGTCGTATTTTTAATACTGACATTCCATACTATAATATTCGTATCTGTATTTAATAATATTTTGGTATCTCGCCTAACGTTTGGTTGTAAACGAAGGTTTGACAGCCCGAATAGGCAAATGCGTAGCGTTTGCAGGGCTGGCAAACTTTGGCGGAGAAAAACACCACAAAG